>Ga0129324_10002157_pt1 | contig 12247 bp, 12 predicted proteins | sample CPBDNA_7_FD_96879 | JGI IMG/M metagenome (GOLD analysis project Ga0129324, IMG submission 96879) | Freshwater to marine salinity gradient microbial communities from Chesapeake Bay, USA - CPBay_Spr_15_0.2_DNA | ecosystem: Environmental > Aquatic > Marine > Coastal | place: USA: Chesapeake Bay... | reverse complement strand
CTTTCCTGTGTATTTGAATATGAACATTCAGCTTTTGATACCTTTTACTTACGATTTTACCTTATGATTGAACCACAGGATAACGATGTAATGAACGCTACTTTTCTGGCTTTAAATCTCCGTTTGCTGAGGAAAAAGTATCAATGGAGTCAAGAAGAATTTGCCAACCGTGTTGGTCTAAACAGAGGGAACATTGCCTCTTATGAAAATGGCTCAACGGAGCCAAAAATATATAGTCTTTTAAAGATGTCCGAGCTGTTTCAAGTAAGCATTAAGGAACTCGTCTTTGAAGACCTCTCTAAAGGTTTACAAAAGGAAAATACTATTTTGCCAGCTACCTTACCTGATATTGAAAATTTTTTATTTCGCGCTAAAGAATTAGAAGCTGTTTTTAAAGGTTTGCACACTTGTTGTATGTTCAAAACCAAACAGTGGGGCGAAGAAGTTCCCCGCGATGTGCACATTCTGGTCATGCACTTCGAAGAACTTTATCAAGCGGCACAAACGATGCTGAAAGATCATCAAAATCTAATTAGTAAAGTCCATAATTGCCCTCATAACGAAGAATAAAAAAAGGTTACAGATAAACTTAATTATCTGCAACCTTTGATGAAGATTAAATACTACATCGATAAGACCTTAACTCTTTTATGGATTAGGAAGAGCAGCGTGCACTCTGGCGTTTATATTATAATGGCCATATTTTACATAACAGTACCCTCTGTATGGTCCCCAATCGGCACCCCATGAATTCTTTACAATCCATGCTCCTTTTGCATCACACCATCCTACGATGGTAACAGCATGATTAATAGTTGCCCCGGAAGAAGAAACCAGTTCGGATGAACCATTTGGATAGGCATCCATAACATCTCCACCATAACCAGTCCAACCTCTTGCATAAACAGCCGTAGTTACAGCTCCATAAGTCGCGATAGCTGCTTTTACTACATCATCGGAAGGATATGATGTTCCAATTCGAACCCAACCTGCCAGACTCATAGATTTTGGATTACTAACACAAGCTGCTTCCGCAGTAGTTCCCGCATTGCTGTAAGGATAAGCAGATTCACTTGCCGCGCCTGTGCATAACATGTAATCTAATGCCCTATATTCCCAACCACCTGAACAGCTACCTGCATTTTCACCCGAACAATTTAGGCCGCAGCTCAAAAGATCCTGTTCAGAAACATCTTTAGCGCTGCCGTAAGTCAATTTATATCCGTGTTCATAAGCTGCACCTGCGGCAAATGCCCAGCAACTCCCGCAATTACCCTGATCTTTTACTGGACTTAGAATACTGGTATTCAGTGAACAGCCAGATGCGCCTAATAGAATTTTTTTCCAATCTATCGTAATGATATCTATAAGCCAGGCTGGATTCCACCTGATTCCCTTAGCTTCAAAAGACTTTTTGATAGATGGCAGTTTTGCCAGATTCGACTCCATATTTTTTTTAAGTAGCACTGGAGAAATGTCTTCCTTCATCAAACTTGCCAAACTGGTCAATGGGTAATTCATGCATCTGTTTGGGCTAAATCGGTAGGATTTTCTCTTTAGCTGTTCATATTCCTTTTTTTCACTGGCTAATAATGTCTTTCCGGCAGAAGATAAAGAGCCTTCGATCTTTACCAGATCTCTTTGAGTAGTAAAGCTAGCTAAAGGATCTTGTGCATTCAACATGGTTTTGGTACCCATTAAAAGCAGAATGCTCCAAATAATAGATTTTTTCATTTTCATGTTTTTTAGAATTTAAAATGATTTCTAAATGGATATAGCTTAAGCAGCTCCATTTGTTCCACTTAAATTTAAAAAACTTGATTAGGATTTTTTAGAATTTTTAGTTTACGTCTTTGGTATGTTCCAGGAGGATATAATTGGATATGTATGATACATTGTTCATTTTTTCGCCGATGCGTAACGCAGCGGCGGGAGGACGGGTGATGAAAGCATCAATTGATAGTAACCTTCCCACTCAAACCGGAGACGTTATAGTTAATCCTCGTAATCCTGTAAATCCTGATTCAAAACAAGGGCTGCAACGCGCATAATTTCCAAAGAGGATTGGAGAGGACGTCTTTACCTTGATTTTGCTATTTTTTTATGCTGCTTCTGCATTGTGATTAATGGTTTCTATTAATGAAATTATTTTTGAGGCAATTTGATCTTCAAATAAACCTGCCACTCCAGTTAAATTAATATCTGTAAAAGGCGCTTCAAATAGCATAGATGGTTCAATGATTCCTTTTACATTTAAGTAATTAATAATCGCGTCCATAAAACGGATTTGCTGAGCATTTAAGGTTTGATTATTTAGTATTTCCGCAAAAGCTAATTTCGCTGCTTGCACCTCTAAACCGACAATACTTCTAATGAATTTCCCTAAGGGTTGTTCCCCGTAAGTTTTTGTTCCAGTTCGGCTTCTTTTCTAGGTCAGCTGTACCTAAAAAGTCAAATACATAAGGGTCTTTAAAAATTTGATTGGCAAAATCGGATTGAGCAGGCGGCAATGAAATTTCAAAATTTTGAAGAGCTGAACCTTGTCTGCTATGCAATTGCGAGTCAATCTGAAACACCAGCATATCTTTACCAAAACCATTTTCAACGGTTTTTTGTGCATACCAAAGCCTAAGTTTGGGCTCGGTTAATTTGTCGAGCAGGGTTATATTGCTGCGCCAAGGAATTTGTGCAACGGTGCGTTGCACAATTTTAGAATCCGTCCACGCTTCGGCAAACTTGCGCATATATTTTAGGTTTCGGGGTGAAAACCCTTGCATATCGGGGAATGCATTTTTTAGGTCGTATGACATACGATCAATAACCTTTGTACCCCAACCTTCATTTTTTTGGCGTTATAAAATAGCATTTCCAATTTCCCAATACATTAAAATCATAGCCGAATTGGCAGCAACAACGGTTTCTAAACGAGTTTTTAAAATCCGCTCTTTAATTTCTTTTATGAAACCAAGATAGTTTTCGGGCATTTGTTGCATTGTTTCTGCCAATGGAAAAACTACCTCATCTTTTTCAACTCCCCGTTGCTTTCTTCCTGTTCTTATAACTTTTTTTGCCATATTTTTTAGCATTTTGTTTCACTATTTCACCATTTCGCCTTTGAAAGCTTTTTGGCAACACCTTCTTTTGCTTTCAATATTTTCATTGCAGAGGATTTAACCTTGAATGGAAAATCTACACACTTAGAAACCGTGGTAAAATCATCAAAAATAATTACGGTAGTTTTGAAAATATACCATCTGTTTCATCTGTGTAACCAAGAATAAATGATTTACCCGCAGTTAACACGGGTATTTCGAATTTATCATCATACAAATCGCTTGCAACTATATAGTTTGTTGGCTGCTTGTAATCGAGAACATCGCCTAGTTTCACCATTTTCCAACTCATGCCAACATCTTTATTAACGGTTTCCATTTGTTCCATTAGCTATTCCACTTGAGTAGTTCGTTGTTAATAAACGCTTCGAGTTGTTCTTTTTTAGGAAGTTCCAAAAGGTATTTTGATACAAAAAGATGATTGTCGATGCCAGCGGTGGCAAATTCAACCAAGGCATTATTTTTATTGGTAACAAGCAAGATACCTACCGTAGGATTATCGTCTGTTTGCATTTCTGTGGCCTTGTAGTAGTTAACGTAAGTGTTGAGTTGCCCAATTTGATGGTGCTTAAAATCTTCTACTTTTAATTCTACCAACACATGGCATTTAAGGATGCGGTGGTAAAATACCAGATCTATAAAAAAGTATTCATCACCTATCAGAATTTTCTTTTGTCGGGCGTCGAGGCAGAATCCGTGTCCCATTTCCATCATAAAATCTTGTAGATGATCGAGCAGCGCCGTTTCCAGATCACTTTCTTCTAAGGCATCTTTGGTTTTTAATCCCAAAAACTCAAAGGCATACACCGATTTTACAATGTCGGTTGGGTCGGCCGTTTCCGTTTTTTGTTGGGTAATTTCACTCAGCAATTCAGGCTTTGCACTCATACCACTTCTTTCAAAATACAGGCTGTTTATTTGGCGTTTTAGCTCGCGCACGCTCCACGTTCCTTTGATACATTCAATTTCGTAAAAGGTGCGTTTAAGATGGTCTTGTATTTTTATCAATTCTACTAAATGTGAGAAGGACAGTTTGCTAAGTAACTTTTCTCCGGGTACATACAAATTTGACTTGGTAGATTGTGGGGTTGATGACACCATTATTGATGGCTCAACTCCCATATTAGAATCTTGGGACAGTGTCCCAAGAATGTGTTGTGGAACTAAATTTTTAAATTCTTGGGTCAGCGCCCCAAGAATTTGAGGATAACAAAAATAAAACTGCCGACAACGAGAAATTTCTGCCGAAACGAGCCCTTTTATGCTGAGTTTAGTAGCTAAGGAATCAAGTAATTTTGAGCCATAAGCCGCCCTGTCTTCACCATTTTGCTCAAACTCCACAATGTAAAATCCTATTAAATAATTCCGTATGGTCAAGGATATATTCACCGCCTTAACCGCTTGTTCCTGGAAGTGGCTGTGAGTTTGCTCTATTGTCGATACTAAACTTTCAAATTTCATGTTAGCATCGCTTTTAGTTGCTTCAACAATTCGGCACGTTCTTTATCTAAAGTCTCAATCTGCCCAATAATTACCAATGGTTTTTCGTAAATTTTTTCCTCATATACCACTTCTTTGTAGCGGTTAATACTTAGGTCGTATTTGTTGTTTTGTATCTCTTTTACCGGCACCATAAAGCTTTTGTCAGTGCGGCTGCGTTGGGTTTCGGCTTTCAGGTTGTGATAGCGGTTTATAATGTCGGGTATATCGTTGGCCTCAATGGGTTGGCGCTTATCGTCTAAACTCAAACCATCGGCTTGCATATCGTAAAACCAAACATGATCGGTGCCTCCACTATTGGTTTTGGTAAATACCAATACCGCAGTGCTCACTCCCGCATAAGGTTTAAACACCCCGCTCGGCATAGAAATAACGGCTTGCAGTTTTTGGCGGTCTATGAGTTCAATACGTATTTGTTGGTGGGCTTTGCTGCTTCCAAAGAGTACACCATCTGGCACAATTACGGCACATCGTCCACCCAGTTTTAATCCTTTTAATATCAAAGCCAAAAACAACAATTCTGTTTTTTTGCTATCTACCACTGCCAGTATTTTGCCATCTACCGCTTCTCTGTCCAAACTGCTTTTAAAAGGCGGGTTTGCCAATACCAAGGTTGCTTTTTCGGTAAAGCTGCTATTGGCTTCGCTTAGGGCATCTACATCTATTAATTGGGGATTTTCGATACCGGGCAGCATCAGGTTCATACCGCCAATGCGTATCATGGTAGGGTCGAACTCCATGCCCATAAACATCTTTTCTTGAAAATGTTTTTTTACGCTGTCGGTATATAATTCTTTTTCAAAATGCTCTCTTATGTATTCGCCCGAACCGGTAAGGAAACCGGCTGTGCCACAACTTGGGTCGCAAATCACGTCTTCCAATGTAGGTTCTACCATATCCACCATCATGCGGATAATATGGCGAGGGGTACGAAACTGTCCGTTTTGACCTGCACTGGCAATCTTGCTTAATAAGCATTCATATACATCGCCTTTGGTATCGCGATCGCTCATATCAATGTTCGAAATCATCTCTACCACTTGCGCCAATAACCTTGGCGTAGGAATCATAAAGGTAGCACCTTTCATAAACTTGCTAAAGGCAGCACTGCGGTTGCCCACATTGCGCAGAAAATCAAACACCCCTTCGTTTTTTGTAAACATGCGGTGCATCACTTCGGGATCCATATTTTTAAAATGACTCCAACGCAATTCATTTTCTTTTTCTGTATATAAAGGCTCTTCCATTGGCATTTTCAACAAATTGGCTTTCGATTCTTTTTGCGTTTGCAATTCATCCAATCTTCGGATAAATAGCAAATAAGTCATTTGCTCAATTACGGTAATGGGGTTCGATAAGCCGCCTGTCCAAAAGGCCTCCCATACTTTGTCTATTTGTGATTTTAAATCTCCTGTAATCATATTATATATTTACAACAGGTACAAAATACGAATTCTTTCACAGCGTATTGGCAAAAAGAAATTTTAAAAAAATTGCCATAGCAAAACATGGTCAGTTTCAATCAGGATTTGCAGGATTTCGAGGATTATAGAGGTATTAGTACATCGTAATATCACGTTCGTAGGGGCGAATTGCATTCGCCCTTTCATGATACAGATTCATTTCCCTATTTGCGGAACATTGGGTACCTTTTCGTCAGGTTATCCAACTCCATCAGGTTTCAATGCAATATTCACATGCTATCACCATGTTTTGAATCAGGATTTTCAGGATTACAAAGGACGTCTTTGTTTTGGGTGTAAGGGTCATTTGTAGAGAATTATTTTATTCCCTTCTTTCCGCCGTTGCGTAACGCAGCGGCGAAAGGCAGAGAGATGAAAGTATCATTTAATTGTTACCTTGCCACTCAAACCGGAGACGTTATAGTTAATCCTCGTAATCCTGAAAATCCTGATTCAAAACCAATATTTGCGATAATATTTAATCTGAAACCTGTCGGGGAGAAGACGCGAAGCATCGCGTCTCTACAGGGGCAAAAATTGATTATTTCTGATTTGGGTGTAGTTTATTGTGGGGTGCTTAACCGATACGTTTTTATCTGTGTAGATTTATCGCTATTCACCTCTGTGGTGGATAAAATAAAGCCATTATTATATGGAACTAAGATGGGAAAGCCACTTAAGCGTTCCGCACTGGTGTCTTTAATATGTTGAAGGAGACCTTTCTTTCCATTAGAATGAATAATCTGGAGCGATATTTTAGCTGATTTATTTTGGTTACTTATCCAACTTATTGCGACTTGTTTTTCATTTAACCAATGAATATCGACGCGTCCCACAGGACCATTATTATCGATAACCACTGGTTTACCAAAAGTCCGACCGCCATCTTCTGAAAAAATAACCTTTACTTCTCCTTTTTTATTTTTCCCTGTAAACCAGGCGATAGCCAATTTATTTTTATTCGCCGAAATGGCAGGACCATTTACCGGACAGCCGGCAATCATCCATTCGTCGTCATAAATAGAGGTAGGTTCAGACCAGCCCCCATTTTCAAAACGAATGATACTGATGTCTCGAATTTCACTTTCAGAACGATCTCTATAAACGACAACAGGTCCATTTTCCAACATGGCAGCAGCCGTCTGACAACAATCACAAATACGGGAATCCAACATCTTTTCATCCGAAACCAAACCGCTGGTATCTATTAATGAGGTATGTAAAGTCATCGTTCCATGATGCCCGCCATGATCATCTTTACTATCTTTGGATTCCTCTTCATGTCCTTTAGTCAGCCTGCCGTCTAACCAAAAAGCCCTTATTTTACCTGCCTTTTCAGGCAAAAGAGAAACAAATCCGTGTTCGGCGGGAATGCCATCCTGATGTAAAATAGCAGAAGGAGACCAATTTGAAAGGCCAGGTTTATTTATGGAAATTCTGATGTCATAGTCAAAAGTTCCACTGGCGCTTTTCTGCAACCAATGTGCTAAAAGATAGTTTTCCTTCAGGCCAGGGAAACGGGTAAAGGAGGGAAAATCGGCCCAATTGACAAACCAATTATTACCTTGGGAAATAGTATTTCCAGTCGACCATTTGTCGTCCTCTAATAGGGAATATTTTAATACGTCGGTTGAATCGTCCAGAAATTCAACCCAGCTTAACCAAACCTTTCCGTCATGGTCTTTAAAAAGATTAGGAACCGCACCCATTTTACCTGGCGACGTTAATTCCTCAACGATAAAAGGTTTGGAATAAGTTTGGGCAAATCCAATCAAAGAAAGATAAAGATTTGCCCAAACAAAAAGGATTAGAAACCTTATTTTACTGCATTCTGTCATACAAGCAGCATCCTGGCAGTTTATCATACACGTCATTTGAAGCCTTGAACTCATCGGTGTCATGACCTACTGCTGCAATTTTTTTCTTAATATCAGATACAGAAACCTTATCTGCATTGTATTTAACCACCATTTTTTTTGTCTCTGTTGACCAAACGGCTTCAACCACTCCTTCCAAGCCTGAGGCAGCTTTTTCAACTCGTTTTTTACACATGCCGCAATTTCCTGCGACGGTGAAGCTTGCTTTTTTAGGAGGAGCAGCTGATATGGTAGTATTTGCACCAAATAAAAAGGCTGCACACAAAAAGGCAACAAACATCTTAATTTTCATATTCTTACTTTTTTGGTTAATTTTAAAATCTAATAACGATAAAATTAATTTTATTGTTTCAATAATTCTAATTTTTGTAAAATAACGCAACCTACTTTATTAAAAAACAATCAAAATGAAGCAACTTCAAATTAAAATGTGGGCCTTTTTGCTCACTTTTTTATGTTTCAATCTATCTTATGGTCAGGAAATTGACCTGAAAAGATTAAAAGGCATTTCACCGAGGAGTATCGGTCCGGCTGGTATGAGCGGTAGAATTACTGCCATTGATGTCGATTTAGCTAATCCTCAGATTATTTATGCCGGTGCCGCATCGGGAGGATTATGGCGCTCAAATAACGGAGGAACTGCCTGGGAAAGTCTTTTCGATGAAATGGACAATTTGTCTATCGGGTCAATTGCCTTAAATGAGAAAAATCCACTGGATATTTGGGTTGGAACGGGTGAAGGAAATCCCCGGAATTCTCAAAACATGGGAAAGGGTATTTACAGAAGCCGCGATGGTGGAAAAACGTGGAAATGTTTAGGTTTGGAAAATACCAAAACGATACACAGAATTATCATTCACCGCGATAACCCTGATATTGTTTATGTTGGCGCTCAAGGTTCCCCTTTTGGCTCAAATCCGGAAAGAGGCGTTTTCAGAACAAAAGATGGCGGAAAAACCTGGGAGAAAATTCTTTATGTGAACGACCAAACGGGCGTAGCTGACATGGTTGCCGATCCAAGTAATCCCAATAAAATATTGGTAGCGATGTGGGAATATGGCAGAAAACCCTGGTTTTTTAATTCCGGTGGTCCTGGTTCTGGCCTACATGTCACTTTTGACGGTGGCGATACCTGGTCTAAAAGAACCGATGCTGATGGTTTACCAAAAGGTCCGCTCGGTAGAATTGGTTTGGCCATTGCCCGTTCAAAAACCAATATCATTTACGCTTTAGTGGAAGCTAAGGAAAATGGTCTGTATAAATCGACCGACGGAGGCTTCAAATGGACCTTAGTCGGAAAAGGGGAAGGGGTAAGTAACCGACCATTTTACTATCACGAAATTTATGTGGATCCTAAAAATGAAAATAGAATTTACAATCTATTTTCCCTTGTTACCCGAAGTGAAGACGGTGGAAAAACGTTCCAAACTCTTCTTCCTTATTATGGGGTGCACCCAGACCATCATGCTTTTTGGATTCACCCGGAAGACCCAAATTATTTGATAGATGGTAATGATGGTGGATTAAATATTTCAAGGGACATGGGAAAAACCTGGCGATTCATTGAAAATATTCCTGTAGGTCAATTTTATCATGTGAATTATGATATGTCTATACCCTATAGAATTGGTGGTGGTATGCAGGACAATGGTTCCTGGGTTGGACCAAGTTCCATCTGGCAACAAGGCAATATCAGGAATACCGATTGGCAGGAGATTTACTTCGGTGACGGTTTTGATGTGAGTTTTCATCCAACAGATGTAACCAAGGCTTATGCCATGTCACAAGGTGGAAATGTGGGCCAGGTGCACTTGAATACAGGAAGAACACAGGGTATTAAACCGACTCATCCCGATCCGAAGGTTACATTGCGATATAATTGGAATGCTGCCTTTGCCCAAAATCCATTTGAACCTTGTGGACTATATTTTGGCAGTCAATTTGTGCACAAAAGCACTGATTGTGGTAAAACATGGGAAATTATTTCTCCCGATCTTACTACAAATGATCCCATCAAACAAATGCAGGATTCTACCGGTGGTTTGACCATTGACAATACTGCCGCTGAAAATCATACTACTATTTTAGCTGTTGCACCAAGTCCTTTAGATAAAAATGTAATTTGGGTAGGCACTGACGATGGCAATTTACAACTCACCCGCGATGGTGGAAAAACGTGGACCAATCTTAGTGGATCTTTACCCGGTGTAAAAGCGGGTTCATGGATTCCATATATTGAAGTTTCAACTAAAAATGCAGGTGAAGTTTTTGTCATTGTAAATGATTACCGGAGAAATGATTATCGCCCAATGGCTTTCCGAAGCAAGGATTTTGGCAAAACATTCACGGCCATCGTCACTGAAAAGCAGGTTCCTTGTTACACTTTATCTATTGTTCAGGATCCTATTGCTACCGATATGCTATGGCTTGGCACCGACTGCGGTCTCTATTTAAGTATAGACGGCGGTAAAAACTGGAATAAATGGATGAATAATTATCCGTCAGTTCCCACCATGGACATGAAAATACATTCCCGCGATCATGATTTGATCCTTGGTACTTTTGGTAGAGCCTTTTATATCCTTGACGATATCAGACCTTTAAGGGAAATAGCGCAAACGGGAGCAAAAGTATTGGACAAAGCGCTTCGTGTATTTGCTGCACCAGACGCTTATCTGGCCAATTTCAAATCTTATGCAGGCTATCACTTCGCAGCTGATGGCATTTATGAGGGGCAAAATAAAGCACCAGGAGCTATGATAACCATTTGGAACAAAGTTGGTGCATCGAAAAATGCAGCAACGCCCGAAAAAGCTAAGATGGTGGTGAAAACTGAAAAAGGGGAGGTTATCAGAAAAATGTCTATGACATTGGACACTGGAATGGTAAGAATATATTGGGATCTTAGAAAAAATGGGGTTGCCATGCCATCTCGCCGTGAAGCCAAACCCGACGATGAATTACCAGTAGGTGGTTCCGTTTCTCCAGGTAATTATTGGTTTATTGTTACCTTAAACGGTCAATCTGATTCAACGATGATTAAGGTATCAGGTGATCCAAGAGAAAATATTTCCATGGCCGACTATGCTGCACAAGAAGCTGGATTCAAAGAGTTGGATCAGTTAATAACCAAAGCTACTGCTGGTTTCACGAGAATACAGGACGCCAAAAAGGCTATTACGAGAGTAGAATCTGCCATACAACTCGTAGCCGACAGCACCAAAAAAGACTTAGTGAAACTGGGCAAAGCCATGACTGATTCACTGAATAATTTGGAGAAATTGTACATGATGCCTGACGGCCTAAAGGGTATTCAGCGCAGCGCATCCAATATCCAGGGCAGTTTATTTGCCGTTCGATCTACTATGAATACGTTTGTAGGTGAACCCACGCAAGCGGCGAAAAACAATCTGAACAAAGCGACCATTGAGGTAAATGAGGCCATTGAAAAAATCAATACCTTTATGACCGGTCCTTTTGAAAATTACAAAAAGAAGGTGGAAACACTTTCCTTTTCGTTATTTAAATAGGATAAGGTTTTAAATATCCAATAAAAGGGGGAGGGTAAATTTTACCTTCCCTTTTTTGAATCAGGATTTTCAGGATTTCCAGGATTAACCATAAAGTCTCCGGTTTGGGTGGGAAGGTTATTATTAAACGGTACTTTCATATCGAAGACTCTCGCCGATGCGTTACGCATCGGCGAAAAGAAGGGTACAAGGTAATCCTCTACGAATGACCATTGTACCCAGAACAAAGACGTCCTCTGTAATCTTGAAAATCCTGTAAATCCTGATTCAAAACCAGGTGACAGTAGGTGAATATTACATTGGACCCCGTCGGAGAGAAGACGTGAGCATCGCGTCTCTACTGGGTATTCAGAAACCTGATGAGACGGATGACCTGGTGCAAGTTTCCATTGTTTCGCAAATAGGGAAATGTATCTGTATCATGGGAGGGCGAATGCCATTCGCCCATACGAAAATGGATTACTTTCAATGTGACCCAAACCTGAAAATTTTGATTCAAGGTTATTTAAGGGAAAATATCCTACCGGAGTACACAACACCTTCTCAACCAAACCAACTTCAAGTATGAATTCACAAAATCCTCTATCTTTGTAATGAGTCAATAATTGTTTGCCCCTGAGGTATTCTTTATGAAATCCTGCTCCCATTGAAGTCATAAAATATAAAATACAGGAAAACTCCTTAAGAAATAAAGATTTTGTTGAAATTATAGGTAGTAAAAGTAAAGTTTCTGAAGTACTAAATAAAAAACGAAGACTTACACT
>Ga0129324_10002154_pt1 | contig 12249 bp, 28 predicted proteins | sample CPBDNA_7_FD_96879 | JGI IMG/M metagenome (GOLD analysis project Ga0129324, IMG submission 96879) | Freshwater to marine salinity gradient microbial communities from Chesapeake Bay, USA - CPBay_Spr_15_0.2_DNA | ecosystem: Environmental > Aquatic > Marine > Coastal | place: USA: Chesapeake Bay... | reverse complement strand
TGATTAACGAAGCTGAAAGCCAGCTATGGGGTGATGACAATGCCTAAATATGAAATTGAAGTTGGCGCGGTTATCACTCAGACGATTGATATTGACGCTGACAGCTTAGAGACCGCGAAAGAATGGGCGATGGATTTATTTAGAATGCAGTTAGCTGATTATGATTTAGACGCTAAATTTGGTTCTAATGTTCAACATAACCCTTTTGAGGTTAACGATTACGAATTTTTCCAAGCAAATGAGGCAGGATAATGGACAGATACGAAGAAGCATTTTACGCCGAAGAACGCGCCAAGCAAAACAAGGCTGGCATCGGTTCAGCATTAGAGTTCGTCTTGTGGATTAGCGAATGTGACCCGCAAGATTCGGAAATGTCGGCAAAGTTCAAAGCCATGCCAGAGACAGAGCAATTTCGGTTGCGCGATGCAACCAAAAAAGTCAGAGCATTTATAGAAGGGAACCAGACAAATGGATAAATGGCAAAAAATCAGAGCCAAGCGGCTCAAGGCACAAGCTAAGGGTTTGCGCGGTATGACCGAAGACCAGCGTGAAGCGGTCAAGTTGGCACAAGATGCCATCAATAGCTTTGTTGGCGAATGGACAGAATCATTCGACATTTATGACCCAGAAACGCCGCGCAAGCTGCAATCGGCATTCTGGAAATTGCAAAACGCTTTTGAGATAGAGGATTAGAAAATGGAATATGAAATTCTTGTAATCGGTTCAGTTGAACGCCGCGTAAAAGTGTCAGGCAACAGTTTAGCCGAAGCTGAGGTAAACGCTTATTCTGAATGGTCACGGCTTACAGGCGGTTACATAGGAACCGCTGAGTCGGTCGAGGCTATTGAAGTTGAGACCAATGTTTGAAGCGTTCTAAAAAATATGGAGGGCTAGACAATGCAGGGTTTTGACAAGCTGAGAGAATTAAAAGAAAAAATGGAAGAGGAGCAATGGAAAGAAAAAGTTAAGAAGCAAGAGCGAGATATGAAAGCATACCTCAAGCGCAGCGCAGCAATGAAAAAATCATGGGCAGAACGAAAGGCAAAGAAGGATGCCCAGCCGGTTAAAGTCAGCGCAAGACTGACATACCCAAACAAACAGGCTTATGAAGACAGATTAAGCCTGCTAGCCAAAGAGCCACACCAGATGACCAAATACGAAATGATGTGCGACTATTTTCTGGACAAGGTTTTTTGGAAAAAGTTTGGCTCTGGATGCCACACAATGACAGTCAGGTGCTTTGAAATCAAAAAACGTCTTTTTGATGGCACTTACAAAAGCAATTCTGGCAAGTCAAGAATGGGCTATTTTACGCCACACTTCATTATAACAAACATTGTAACAGGCAAGGTCAGGGAAATAGGCCGTGATGCTGTTCGCCAGCATATTGAACTAGACAGGACATACGGCAAGAACAGACGCAATGACCCAAAGCGGAACTTTGGCTTGCCCAATAGCAGAGGATATAGATAGATGCCAAAAGGAAAACCACAAACGGTTGAAATCGACAGCAATTACAAAGTCGAGATTGACCCATATAACCACATGCCAATGAGGCGCAACGACAACAAGAAGACCGGCTGGGACACGATGGGCTATTACAGCACAATGGCAAACGCATTGATAGCCATTAGCCGTGACAACGTGCTAAACGGCAGAGACTGTAATCTAAACGAATACGCCGAAGGTGTACTGACAAAAGCATCAGACCTGCTGCGTCACAAAAACCCCTAGCATTTACCTATTAAGTGACACGCTAGACTAGGCCGGTTTTCCGGCCTTTTCTTTTGCCTGCGACAGAATCGTGACAAGAAATCCGCAAGCTATTGAAATTGCTTGTTAGTCGTTCCAATCCATCATCGGTCTGACACACTAGAATGGGCGCGGTAGGCCTGTGCCTTGGTCACGCCATGATTGGTCTGACTGGTCGGTCAGCATAAAAGCATGAACCGCCTTTTCAATAACCTCATATCTATACCCCTCATCCTTATATTTTCCGAACAGCTTGCCAATAGCAGTCTTTGCATATTCTTTCTGCTTTAGGGTTAGTGTCCGACACTCAGATGCCGATTCCTGGCGATTTGAGCGTGCTGGACGGCGTTTGGCCTCTCTCCGCACCCAACCCTGCCAAAATGCCTTACACGAAGCGTATGACGCTTTATTGCCGTTCTGCTCATTCCAAAGCCTAATGTCCTCAAATGTCTCTTTCCAATCGAGTCCGGCATCGGTTGCATATTGCTGGTCAGTGGCGTCAGGTTCCCAATCCACTAAAAGCTGTTTTTTCTGCCGCGCTAATTTATTTGATTTTGTATAATCAGTTCTTTGTTCTATGTCTTTAGTAAGGTGACTGATTACCAGTAACTGGTTTTCCGGCGACGGTTTTTCAGGCCGTGGTGAATCCTTAACGATATAGCGGGTTTCAGAGAACTTACCGTCCTCTCTGATGGTCTCTTTTTCGATGTAACCTATCTGCACCAGTGACGCTATAACGTTGCGTGTTTTGTCTCTGCCCCACTCCATACGGTTCTGGATTTCCTTGTGCCGGACAATCCAGTCCTGCGGCTTAGATAGCAGGTAACACATCAGTGCCAAGCCATCAGCTTTTAGCAGTTTATCATTCAGCAAATCATTCGGCAGCACCGTAAAATTTTCGGTTAGGTGCCGCCTGATTATTAGTTCGTCCTTACTCATAAAAAACTCCCTACTTTATGCCTTTACGAATATAATCAATATCCTTCAGTATTTTGTTATAAACGTCTGGGTAATCACCAAAGTAATCAATCAGCTCTAGCTGTTTTTTGCGAACAATTTTGCGAGTATCATCAATGGCATCTGAAAGTTCATCCGTGCCATCCATCTGGCATCCGTAGAGTAAATCTTTTTTCATACGTTGCAATGCCGTTATTATAACGAACATATGATACAAATCTAAACTTACGGAAATTTTTTTGTTTTTATCAAACTCTGGCTCTTTATCGTACCACTCAACATATCCTCTGCCGTCAAGGTCTGGTGCTGACCAATCCAGATATTTTATTACAAGTGCCAACGCATCTTTCACTTCTTTGATGTCGGCTGGATGCACATCTTCTTCCATCACCTCAACAATAAAATCATCCTTCAAAAGATATCGTAAGCGTTGCAAGCACAACTCGTCTAAAGCATCATCTAGGTCATAGCCTCTTAAAATAAAAACTGGTGGTTCCATCACGCTCTCCTTAAATGTTGGCTAGAACATTACCATTTCAGCAAAGCTCTGTGTTGTCAGTTATTTGACAGCTACTTCATTAAATCCCCTACATTTATTAAAACACCTAGGCTGGTGTTGTTGTCACCACCCTTAACCACTCCGGTCTTGCGATACTGTTCCCTAGCAATTTCTTTCAAAGTGTCAAGCGGAACTATAACTGCCCGATGACCGGACAAGACAAACGCCCAATATTCTGCATGGCTGGACGTTATGCCTGATGCCTTACCACGGCTCTCAAACTCGACAAACACCCTGCCGGTCTTATCAGCCATAAAGTCACGTTTAACCTCAATGGTCGCGTCAGTGAGCATAGTGCCAAGCCACTGCTCATGCACCTTGCCCATCTTTAGGTCATATCTGAAATCACTATTGTGTTCCATCATGCCCAGCTTTCTCTGACCAGCATGCACCAAGTCTCAAAGCTGACAGTCGCCAAGTCATCCTTGCCAGCAAAATCAGCATTGATGCTGGACAGCCGGACAACGCACCTAATCGGATGCCGGTCATATTTATAGATAAGCACCGGCTCAGTACCAGACGCATCACTGGCGCGTTCCACCTGTGACCACCACTCATCCTTGTGTGTCACGCCGTGAGCATACCTCTTTGCCTCGACAGTCCAACCGTCAATGCCAATCAGGTCGCCATGGTCGCCTGCCCTATATTGCTCTAGGTCTCGCTTAACATCATCAATGCCAAGTTCATCCATAGCCATACGAGCCAGTTCACGCTCAAAATTGGCTCCTTTTCTACGTCCGTTTGTCATCCTGTACACTCCCCATCGTCTTTCTGGCAAAAATAATCTTCTTCATCGAACACCCAATCCTGTTGGCGAGAAACAAACTCAACTAAACTAGCCATGTCTCTGTTGCGTTCAAACCTATTATTCAGCCTACGTTCCGCATCAATCCACCATTGGGCTAACTCAGGATGTTCTCTTGCCATCATAGCAAGCGTTGCCTCACTTTTAAGAAAGCAAAAGTCGCAGTTGCCTTTCATCGTCTTCCCATTAAAAATAGGCAAATTCAAATCAAACGGCTGCGCTGCCCAGAAAGCCTCTACATCATGCTTTGTCTTGCCAGCCTCACCCAACGGATAAAATAAATCTATGTTGCCTTCTGTTTTCTTTGTAAGACGGCGCGGTTCATCAGCCCTAATGCCGACAACATTTGTCCAATGTTTCCAACCCAAAGACTTTAAATATTTCTGGCCTGTTTGCATCTTCAATACGCCAGTGCAGAAACGAAACCTAGCGTTAGGCAGTCGCCCATATTTATCAATCAGCTTGTCGAATGGTTCGCCGTTTCTGCTTGCGCTGTTGTGACTAACAACCTTGAAAGAGTTTTTTCCCTCATCTGTTATGTCATATTCCAGCCACACAATAGGCACGTTCCATTGTTCAGAAACTTGCTGCACAAAGTCTAACGTCTGCGGCATCTCTTTGCCCGTGTTCTGAAAAGCAACAACAGCGTTGTCAGGCAACCCATCATTCGCTTTTAATATTTCGTGCAACATATATGCAGATGTTCTGCCGCCGCTAAAACTTATTTGCACATTGCCTTCTGGCAAAACGTAAGGGTTTGTCACTGTGGTTTCTCCCCATTGCCGCGATAGTTACCCATATCGTCACCTTCCATCAGTTGCCCCTCAGACAGCGAACGGCGATTAAATGCGCCGTGTTTGTCGCTAGCATTCTCTGCCGCTGGGTCATCTTCAAAGCTGCCAGAGTCCTTAAACATCTCAGCATGCTTCTCCCACTCTTTACGATAAGCTGGTGGCGGTGTGATAGAATAATCCAAAACAGGTTTGCGCCGTGACCGTGTGCCTCTTGGCAGTGATTCTTTTCTCTTAGACATTGAAATCCTCACACCAATCCTTTAGCCCTACCTTGCCGCCTGACCACTTATACAGACGCATCATGCTCATACCGCACGGATATTGTTTTTTGTAAATCCAGTTATGCACAGTTGGCGGTGACACTTTCAGAAAACGTGCCAGGTCAGCCTGGGATATTCCCTTCATCACCATATATTCTGCCAGTTTCAAGATACTCTCCTTAATGTTGGTTGAACTTTATTTTAATCTATATGCAATTTTATGTTTGACTTGTCCATAGTTATTTCGTATTTCTTATTCATCAGGCCAATGAAGGCCACCAGACGAGGGACATATGACAGACCTTTTACAGAAAATGAAATCGGTAGGTGTGTATCACTTCTCACCCAGCCAGTTGAATCGTCCGATTGCTAGCTGGATGTTTGAGTATGTATATCTATCAAAAGACAAACGCCGCGAGATTATCGTTGGCGAGAACGCTGCATTAGGCAGTGCGGCACACGAGGCTATCCAAGCTGTTGTGTGTCATGGTCAGGACATTGATGAAGCGGTCAAGCATTCGACTACCGGCTTTGACTTTCATCCTGCCAATCAGTCACCAGAAAAGCGTGAGAAGTTTCGGGAGTTAATTCCTGAGATTGCTGCCACCGGCATTGACTTGCTGTCTGGTATGTTTGCTGGCGCACAAGAAGAAAAGAAAATCGAGTTGATGCTGCCGGATGTAGTCGTGCCTATCATCGGTTACGTTGACCTGTTCAAAGACGGTCAGCTTGCAGAGATTAAGACCAAGGCACCGCGTCAAGGTATGGTCAAGAAGGATGGCACAAGAAGCTGGGCTAAGGTTGCCCTGCCGAAAGAGCCTGTATGGGAACACATCCTACAAGCAGCGGTCTATTGGAAAGCCACAGGTGCAAAGCCTAACATTGCGTATGTGTCGGCTGATGAGGGCGTTATCTACAACCCAGACAATTGCGAGAAGATGTCAGAGGAAACCCTTGACTATGCAATTCAAGAGGTACGCCGCAAGGCACTGGTACGCCAGAACCTGCTGGCAATCAGTACAGACCCGAAAACATTGGCAGGTTTAATGGAGCCAGACTTTAACCATCCATTCTATTGGAGCCACCAGTTCAAAGATGTAGCTAAGGAGTTATGGAACAATGTCTAACGTATGGAACACACTGAGCGCGATTGATTGCTCAAAGCATGTAGAAAAGAAAAACGGTTTCACTTACCTGTCATGGGCATGGGCTTGGAGCATTCTCAAGCAGCACTATCCGACAGCGCACTACACTAAGCACCTGTTTCAAGTAAACGGCAACCAGTTGCCTTACATGCTTGATGCTGAGGGCAATGCGTATGTGACCGTTACCGTGAAGATTATGCCGGATAACGGTTCTGAATCAATCACGGCATTGGAATCAGCAACAGAGATTATGCCGGTGCTTAACCACGCTAACCGGCCTATCAAGAACCCTAACAGCTTTGAGGTGAATGCCTCATTGCAACGCTGCATGGTGAAAGCTATCGCTGCACTAGGGCTTGGCTGTTACATCTATGCCGGTGAAGATATGCCTATGGAGTCGCCAACCGCAATGGTACAGGCTCCGAATATCAAGACCGACATGAAGCAGCCTACAAAGATTGCGTCACCTCTCACTATAGAGCAGGAGATTGCATTGGCTCCCGATTTGGAAATCCTAAAAAATATTTACAATCGGAAGTTGTCTCAAGAATGGACGTATGAGCAGCGTCAACTTTTCACAAACAGAAAGAAGGAATTAGAAGCCAATGGCTGAGTACGACAACAATCTGCGGGGCGTTTTGTTCCCGAATGACAAGGGCGATAATCCAAAGCGTCCTGATATGACTGGCAGTCTTGAGATTGATGGCACTAAGTATCGTGTGTCAGCTTGGAATAAGACAAGCCAAAAGGGGACAGAGTTCCTGTCCTTTGTAGTCGAAGAGGATGACGGCACTCGTAAAGCCGCGCCAGTACAGGCGCAAGCAGTGCAGTCTAACGGCGGAATGGATGACGAAATTCCATTCTAAATAGCAACTGGGTGGTCTCATTTTATGGATTGTGAGGCCACCCAAACCTAAGAATGGACACAGAGAAATGTGGCCAGCTAGAAAAAGAAAAAGCAAGTACGCTCATGTGAAGGCTCAACCTAATATGGACAAGTGCGGCCTGTGTGAGAGGGACTTTGATTGGAACGTAACGCCTGGAATAATCAACGGCGCAGGAAAGGTATTTTGTGGACATGACTGTTTTAAGCAAAACATTGAAAGAGTACTTCGACACGATGTTGGGTACGAGTTTGACCAGCTATAAAGTTTCTAGGCAAGAAGGATTTGCCAAGGTTGAAAAGATAATCTTTGCAACGTCAAAGGTTACTGGAGTCTCAATAAGTGACATTATGTCTCGTAGACGAGACCCCAAGCTTGTTCAAGCTAGACACATCGTAATGTTTCTGGCACATGAACTAACCACCTTGTCATATGTGTCTATAGGCAAGGCTATGGACAGAGACCACACCAGCATCATGTACGCTATTAAGAAGCTCAACAATCGTGGCCGTGGCAAGTCAAAGGTCAACACTGACATGGTTAAGATTAAGCAGTTGCTAGCCAATGGCTGATTTAGTTAATCAACCACCGCACTATAGGGCTGGAGATGTAGAGTGCATCGAAGCCATTGAGGCTGCGCTGGGTGACGGTTACAAGTATTATCTGCAAGGCTGTATCATCAAGTACATCTGGCGTTATGAGCATAAGGGTAATCCAGAGCAGGATTTGCGTAAAGCTGACTGGTACTTGGAACGCCTCATAGACATAGCCGCCGCTAATGAAAAATAAACACATTGCGTCAACCAGACTAAGCAATAGTACCGCTGGTCTGGTTGCTGAATATATAGCTGCCGCCTCTATCTTGCAGCGCGGCTGGGGTGTGGCTTTGGCCAGTCAGGATTCTGTTGACTTGGTTGCTTGGAGTAAAGAAACAGGTCAAAGGTTTCTGGTGCAGGTAAAGTCTTGCCAGTTTAGTAGGGGCGGCAAGTACAGATTGGAATTTAACCTGACAATTGGTGGCGATAAACGCTTACCAAAAAGGTCAGACTTTGACATAATGGCTCTGGTGTCAGTCGAGCAGAGAACTGTCTGGTTTCTTCCGGTCACATCAATAACAATCAAGCGTATGAATCGAAAGCCGGAGTTCTTTGAGAACCCTGATATAGAAGAAGATTCATGGCAGAAAACAATCGAGGAGTTACAGAATGAACTTACCTAATCGCCGCCCTTGCGTAACAACAGAAATCGGTGCAGGACTTGCAGTCACTGTAAGTTTCCACCCACATACAGGCGAGGCTTGTGAAGTGTTTATGACAGGCCGTGGCAAGGCCAGCGAGAACGTACTGACAGATGCTTTGTATGAACTAGGTGTAACCGCTTCAAAGCTAATGCAAGGTGAGTTTGAAGAAGTAGCATGAACCTAGATAAACTTAGAGAAGAACTTATTGCTGATGAGGGCTGTAAGTACAAAATATATAAAGACCATCTAGGTCTTGAAACGCTCGGCATAGGCCACCTCATAACTCAAGAAGACCCTGAGTTTGGCCAGCCAGTTGGCACACATGTAAGCGAACAGCGTGTGCATCAGGCGTTCAATCTGGACATACTGGTCACAGTAGAGGACTGTCGGCGGCTGTATCCTGAGTGGGACACACTGCCGGAAGAAGTGCAGCATATCGTGGCTAACATGATGTTCAATTTAGGCTACCCAAGGCTGTCCAAGTTTGTAGGTATGTGGAAGGCGGTTCGCTCTGGCGAGTGGCAAAAAGCAGCAGATGAAATGGTTGACTCAAAGTGGTATTATCAAGTCCCTAACAGAGCCGAAAGGCTTGTCCAAAGGATGAGGTCAATACCCGATGAGCAAGACGTTACTGGAATATAAAATCATTCCGCGAGGTATGATGGTTGCCTTTACATTCATGGCTTGGAACGTATGCGACTGGTTCATGTCGCTTGGCGCATCTGCCACAACGCAGCAAACAGCATTTGTAAGCACCATAGTCGGCGCGGCTACAGGTGCTTTTGCCGTCTGGATGTCACATGAAGGAAAGTAATGGAAAACAGAACCGAATCACTATGGATGTATATAGCAAGGATTATGTCATATGATTGAAGCACTCATAGCACCTGTCACCGGCTTACTAGATAAGTTTGTCGAGGACAAAGACCAGAAGAATAAACTGGCTCACGAACTGGCTACAATGGCCGACAGACACGCTCAAGAACTAGCCAAGGGGCAACTAGAGATAAATAAGGCAGAAGCCTCTCACCGCAGTATTTTCGTGGCGGGATGGCGTCCTTTCGTTGGATGGACATGCGGTGTTGCATTGGCTTGGCATTTTGTCCTTGCACCGTTCATTATCTTCGGCAGTGCCTATGCCGGTGTACCGTTGCCAGAGCTACCACAGTTCGACATGAGTAGCCTTCTGACAGTTCTGATGGGTATGCTAGGTCTTGGCGGTCTTAGAAGCTTCGAGAAGGTCAAAGGGCTTACTAAGTAATGGAAGACCATCAGAATGAACGCAGTCACTGCCCACGTTGCGGTAACAGGCTTAGAACGGTATATGTACACGGACACACGCAATGCTTTGAGTGTGACCAAGTGATAGACGATTGCTGTCAGGGAGAGACCTGCGACTCAGATTAAAAGCAGAAACAGTAAAGCCGGAATGGCGAGGGATAACCATTCCGGCTTGAGCGCAATGGAGATGCGCTAATTGCTAACAGTGTGGTGTGGTCACATCTGATTAGCTTCTCTTCTTTCTACAAAAGAAAGCGCCGCATTGCAAGTAAGGAAATGCGCCACCTGTATTAATTTTTTGCCGCTGAACATCTGAACGATGAACCCGCCGGACTTTGGTTTGTGCTTTACTTTATATCTATAGCTAACAGGCATATTCACCTCGTTGTCTGTTTTTAAAAAGCTGCCGTAACAAATAAAAACATAAACAGGGCTATTATAACAAGGACTATTGCACTTACAACGCCAAGTGTCTTCAGTGTATCCATCATTTCATCGTGTGCTTGTTGAGCTTCGCGCCGCGCCTTAGCCCTAGCTTCTTTGGCTTCTTGAATGCGCTTCTGCCGTTCAGCTAAAATACTAGCCCAGGTTCCGCTGCCAAATCGAAAGTCAATCATTCTGGCAACCTCAGCCATATGCTCGGCAGCAAGCTTGGCGTCAATCATTTCCTTGGCTACGGACTGAACACCGAACTGGTCTGATAGACTGACACCAGATTTCTTGTTGCTGGCCTCTTGCACCTGCTTATGACCTGCAAACAAGCTGTCTATCTGACCGGCAATCTCGCCAATGTCTTTAGCCGTATTGATATGAGTCTTGATGAAGTCAACGCTGGACTTTACCAGGGCAATACCAGCAAGGGCGGTTGATATCGGCTCCATTAGGACAACATCCCTTTCCTAAGAACTTCACAACGCCATTTGACAGGCATCAGGTTAGCTATCTCGCCAACGTCTCTGGACATTTCCATAGCGCGGCTTCGGCACTCTCTCTCGGTGTAATAAGGGCCACGGATATCGTGAAACTCAACGCAGTCAGTTGGTGCGCCAATGACACAAGCCAATATGACCGCCTTGAACATCAGGGGGCGCGGCTAAGTACCTTGTCGAGCTTATCTTCGACACGGTGCAGAGCGTCCATCACGTTACGCATGTCGGAGCGCACATCGTCCTTTGTGGCGTACTCCTCGCGGGTCTTATTGAGCAGGATGTTGAGACGCTTTTGCTCTTTGCTGGTCTCGCTGAGAAACCACGCAAGGCCAGCCACAACCAGACTAATGAGTGTGTCGATGAGGCTGGTCATCTGCATTAGATTGAATCCGGCCAGTCGTTGATAGGTGCGTTGCCGGTAGGATTACCGTCAGCGTCCACAGGAGCGTCATAGAGCGCGATAAAGGCGTCTAGGGTAGTGACAGCAGTGATAGCTGCCTCAATGGTGTTGCTGGCGGTGCGTACTGCCGCACGATAGGTAAGCGTTGCACTAGGCACAGAATAATCTGCAACCTCTGCCGCCTTGATGACCATCCAATCAGTCGGGGCAAGCATGCCGCCAGCCTGTGCCTTAACTGTGGCAATGGCTTGTGACTTGAGGCCAAGTGTGACTAGCTGGTTGCCATCGGCATCGTTGATAGCGTTGCCATCAGCGTCAACTTCATTCACGTCATCAAGTGACTTAGCCACACCGGCTGACCAGTAGAACCGCCCATCAAAGCTATTGTCTACATCATCTTCCCAAACTAGCCCTTTGGCTGCCTTGGTTGCGTCATCCCAAATCATCCAGTTAGATGGGTGCTGTATTCCGTCACTATCTGTCCACGCTTTACCAGCGCGGATAATACGACCTGAGTATAGATATGCCATCGGTTATCTCCTATCTGGCGTTGCTGTATTTTGCGGGCGATTCTGCAAAGGCGAGGTAGATTATTGTATTTCCAGAACCATTTATGCTAGAGTTACTCCCACGCAATTTGAACCCATTAGATAATAAATCAACATCAATATTTATTGCGCCTTCGCCGTTAGGATTGTCTGGAGATAAATAAAGGTTTGTCAGATTGTAACTTGGTCTAGCGGAATCCCATAACCGCCAGCTATTAGCCACACTGGCGTTTTTCACCATAAGCCAAGCTGGCCGGAAGCCTGTGTAGACAAACGGAAAATTTGAGCCTCCACCAATGTAGGAACCCACCTTGCTGTAGCCATCAACAGAGTGAAAACAATACGCAATTATGTCATTGCCACTGGTGTTGTTCCAAGAGGAGGTTCCAAGAGAAAACACATTTGAAGTTGGCGCAGTTGAGTTAAAAATAAACGTGTCGTTTGTTTCGTCAGTATCTTCGTTTAACTGTATACGCTCATCTTCTGGATTTACACCGTTGTTTAACTTAAAATGGTAAGAACCCCACGGTCTCCCAGTAGGATAATCTCTGTCTTTTATGGTAATAAACTCAGGGGTGCTAGACAGGCCGTGATAAACTGTGCCAGCCACACCTGTGCCAACGTAAGACACTATAGAAAACCCTGCGTCTGTATTTACAGAACCGCTTGAGGCTATTGTTGCACCGTTTGTTCCT
>Ga0129324_10002152_pt1 | contig 12252 bp, 10 predicted proteins | sample CPBDNA_7_FD_96879 | JGI IMG/M metagenome (GOLD analysis project Ga0129324, IMG submission 96879) | Freshwater to marine salinity gradient microbial communities from Chesapeake Bay, USA - CPBay_Spr_15_0.2_DNA | ecosystem: Environmental > Aquatic > Marine > Coastal | place: USA: Chesapeake Bay... | reverse complement strand
TCGCGGCGACCGGTGCCAAGACATCGACGGCATCGTTATCGTCAAGCATGTCACGAACTAGCGCACCGAGTTCCGCCTCAGCTCGATACACCTGGTTGATGCGAGTGGTGATCTCTGACTTCATCGCGCAGGCGAACCGAACAGGGTGACGAGTGATGGCCTGAAGATCGTCTCGAACCTGCCAGTCCATGGCGGTCTGTGAGTCCGTGACGATCGTGAGTACCTCGCCATCGAGACTGACGGGGATCGCGTCGTACTTTCTAGCCTGATCACCGGTGAGCAGCCCCACGACAGCAGAGTCCAAATGGGTGTCCATGATCTCGACGAAGTCCAATCCTGCCGCCTCGACCGTGGCGCGAACCACGTCTTTGCGGGCCACCGCACCCTGCTGAACCAAAACGCTGACAACCGAATCGCCGATGGCATCAGCAGTCGCGCGGGCCGCCTCTACCTGATCGGACGTGACCAGCCCGTGCTCGACGAGGACCTCAGCGATGCTCATCAGGCTGCCTCATTTGTTGCCGCGACCCCATGGGCTGAGGATAGTTGCTCAACCGCGAAACCGGCACGCCGCAGCACAAGATGGAGATCGGCCACGTTCACCACGACCGACTCAGCGCTGTGCAGGCTGATGTCGCCGGAGAGCACCAAGCGCACCGCATCCTGTTCAAGGGTCTGCATCCCGCGAAACTCACCCTCGGCGAGAACCTGAAGGAGTCCTGACAACGCCGCCGGATCACGAATCGCGTCGCGCACCCGCCCGGTAGGTTCGGCCACTTCACACACGACCCGTCGACCCGGGCCATGGGCGAACGGAACGAGTCGTTGGCAGATAACCCCACGGATGACCTCACCGAGAATCCCGCGAACCAACCCCTGTTCCACGGGCGAGACGAGGTCAATGATCCGGGAAATGGCATGCCCGACCCGGTAGGGCCGGCGACGATAATCAGCCCACCTCGATCGTGCGCCCAGGTTGCGGCTCCCTTCGGCAGCCGCAACTGCTCCCAACCCGGCACCGTCAAGGCGACACTGCGCAACACGATCGCCCAGGTGCCGCGCTGGCGGTACGCGTGGACCCGGAATCGTCCGATACCCGCCAGTGTGATGCCCCAGTCCGCCTCAACCTCATCGGATAATGCCTCCGCCGATCGGTTTCCAGCCCGCAGCGTCTCTCCCAGTAGGGCATTGATCTGCTCGACCTCCACAACCTCCTGGTCGAGGACGACCAATTCCCCGTCTACGCGAATCCTGGGTGGGACCGAAGCCCTCATGTGCAGATCCGACGCCCCACACTGGACAGCGAGCGCGCATAGGGACTCCAGGGACCGGGGCGCACCAAAGACCTGTGGCGGTTCAGTCGGCAAAGGCACATCCTCTAGTGTCGGACCACGCTTGGGCGATCTGACCAGCGCAGGACACGTGGGAATGAGGGATGCATCGTGAGGGAGGGTCTCTCCGGATCGTTCGTCGGCCTCGACATCGGGGCAACAGGCCTGCGCGCGGCGTCTGTTTCCTGGGACGACTCGTCGGGGACGTACCGGGTGGGACGATTTGCCGCCCTGGATTTGCCCCCCGGTGTCGTGGTGAACGGGGTACCCCGGGAAGCCAAGACATTTGTTTCCGCGCTGCGTCGACTGTGGCGCCAGGGTCGGTTCACCAGCCGGCGCGTCGTATTCGGGCTCGCAGATAGCGGCCTCCTCACCCGGCAGGTCGATCTGCCGTGGATGCCCCCACAAGATTTCTCCTCGGCTCTTCGCTACCAGGTGGCTGACGTCCTGCCTGTCGACCCCGCGACGACAACCCTCGGCTACCACGTGCTCGCCGAGCTTCCCGCGGATCCAGCCGCCGGACGCGACACCGACATGAATCGGATCCTGCTCGTCGCCGGTGACCGTCAAGATGTAGTCGACATGTCCACGCTGCTGCGCAAGGCCGGGCTAGAGCCCCGGAACGCAGACGCCACGTCCTTCGGTCTCATCCGGGCAATATGCAAAGGTCGCCTCACCGCAAGCGATTCCGTGCACGCCATCGTCGATCTGGGCGCTGATCACCTCACGATGGCGATCTATCGCTCCGGACAGCCGCTGTTCTTGCGCACAGTCAGCAACGTCGGTGGGGCCAAAGCCACATCCACGATCACCGAGTCCCTTTCCCTGGAAACAGATTCGGCCGAGCAGTTGAAGCGCGCCACCGGCCTGAACGGCCCTCCGCCGCTCGTGGCGCCGCTCGCTGAATCGAGTGTGTTCGCGTCACTTCCAGCCCCGGTCGCTCCCACCCAAGACGGTCCTACCAAAGCGGTGATCTCCATCGTGAATCCGTGGGCGTCCACCGTTGTGGCCGAGATTCGCAATTCCTTGGATTACTTTCGTTCCTCCCACCCTGGGAGCACCGTGGAGCGCCTGGCTCTCGTCGGTCGGTCGATGGACCTCACCGGATTGCCCGAACGTATCGCCACCGAGATCGCTGTCCCCGTGGAACAGCCCGACCCCTTCGCCGGGTTGCCGGTATCCAGTCGAGTCGAGCGGCAGCGGCCGCAGGATTCGGTCCTCCTCGCAGCGATCGGGCTAGCGATGGGTAGGCCGAGATGACGACCACGCGCAAGAAACTGTTCGATCGCGGCGGCAGTGAGCAGTCCCGAATCGCCTTCGTTCCCTCACTTGCCAGAGTCAACCTGCTCCCGGCAAGCGTTGGCGAGTCGATCGCACTCACGAAGGTGCGTCGACTCCTGGTCATCCTCATTGCCCTCCTCGTCGTCGCCGGACTGGGACTGTGGCTGCTTCAGGGTTCAGCGATTCGGCAGGCACAGGAACGACTGACTCTCGCGCAGGATGAGAACGAGATCCTGCAGGCTCAAATCGCTCGCCTCTCGCCAATCAACCAGGTTTTCGAGCAGATTCGTACGCAGCAGGCGATCGTCGAGTTGACTCTCGCGGCGCAGCCTCGCGCCGCTGACGTCATCGCCACCCTCATCGACGCTGGACAAACAGGGGGCACCCCCGTTCGAATGAGTTCCATCAGCGTCGAATACCGCGGCATCCCTTCACCGGGTGACCTTCCTAATCCGTGCCCGAATCCGAATCCGTTCCGATCCCAGGTCGCAATCGGGTGCCTGACATTCACCGCGACTGCTCAGGATCGGGCACAGGTATCGCAATTTCTCCTCGCTTTGGAGGCTGATCCCTTCTTCATTGGCCCTTACGTCACGACCACAACCGTCGGCGGCGACGAGGCGGTGTCCTTCAACGGCACCGCCGCAGTCTCAACGGATGCATTAGTGACCCCGCTCAGCCAAGAGCGCATCGCAGAGATCCTCCAAGCTGCCACCCCGACCGACGGAGGGGGCGCATGACCTCCAAGGTCCGTCTCACCGTTTTGTTCGGAATTTTGGTCATCCTCGCGATTACCGCGCTCACCTGGAATTTCGCGCTCGGGCCTCGCATTCAAGCCGCAGGTGACCTCAATTCCCAGGCTGAGCAGATTGAACTTGCCAACGTCCAAGCGTTATCGCAGTTTTCGCGACTTCGCGAACAGGCCCGCGAGATCCCAGCGGCGGCCGAGGACGCAAAGCGGCTGTTCGCATCGATACCGCAGGAGGCAGACCTGCCGAGTTTGCTCACCCAGATCACCGACGCTGCCAACGAGGCTGGAATCCCGCCGAATGACATCACCGTGCTCAGCACCGGCGTGCCCGCCCCGATCGATCCAGGTGCGCAGAATCCATCGGTTCGTCTTGCGACCATCACTCTTGACCTCACGGTGCGTGGTTCCGTAGCCGAATTCGGTCGACTCCTGGAAAATTTGACCGAATTGGAGCGCTCTTTGCTCATCCAGAACACGAATGTGTCGATCCCACCCGAGGGTGGTGAAGGTGCGTCAATGCAGTTGAAGGGAACGATCTTCGTACTGCAGTCTCCACTGAGTGATCTCTTTGCAAATGTCGAAAAACTGATCGAGGAAGCGGGGCTGCTCGACGACAATCCGCAGTAGACCTAAATCGAGGGTAACTGGACGCGCAGCCGCTGGGCATCCGCGGACGATAAGGCAGCACAAATCGTGTCGCGAACCCGATGCACGGCGGCAGCAAAATCCGCGGGCAGACCTTCAAGTCTGCGGAGTTCTTCAAGAATCAATTCCCATCGGCACACCAGCGTGAGCAGCAGGGTGTCGCCGGCCGCGGCGGCTGAGGAGGCCAGGTAGGCCTCGGTTGCCGCGATATCTGCAGCGTAGGCTTTTTCAATCGCTGTAACGGTTTCCCCCTTGACCCGGGCACCGAGGGCGGCCCGCATGTCTTTGTCAGCAGCAGCCTGGCGGAGTCGAGCAAACTCCTCCAGCGAATGCCCCTCGAGGCGCGACAACGCAAATTTTTGAGCCGACTGCGGGGTCGGTTCGGGAATGACGTCTAGTCCCGGGACCGGCTGCCACTCAGGATGAATGTCACCGGTCATGGGGCGCAGTCGCTGGAGTGCCACATCGCGGGCTTGAGCTCGGGCCAATTCTGCCGTGGCGACGGGCTCGGAGGCGACGTCACCATCACCCGCCGCAAAGGCTCCCTCAAAAGCTTGGTAGTAATCCGCCGGTGACTGACCGGCCCGCTCAACGAGTTCCCGGCGTACGGACTCTTGGAGGACCTCAAGGTCTGATCCCCAGGCCAGCAGTGCGCCCTCGTGGTCACGGCCTTCGGTGACTCGGGTTGCGGCAATCCGAGCGAGATCGCGCGCCCGACGGCGATGGTGGTGATCGCTCAAAGGATTACTCGTCATTCATTACTCATCATTCATTACTCATCATCGTTATCCTGGGCGGGCAGTATCTCGCCCCCCCATGATCCAGCGCCCGGCACCTTTGAGACTACTCCCGGCTACGGGCCAGCCGGTAGATCATCGACAAGAGCTGGATTCACCTCACTGATGCGAACTTGACGCCATGGCTCGCGGAACAGATCAGAAATACCCGGCGGTGCGACCGTGCGAGCGAGACGGTCGTCGTAATAGACGGTGAAGGGCTCATAACCGCCGTTGCCGGTCGGCTTCTCGATAGTGCATCGATGTTCCTGCGCCAACGATCCGACAAATTTCAAGATCCCGCGGCTGACGGTGACATCAAAGTCTTGCACCGCAAAACAGCCATTCAAGATGAGAGCAGCTGCGTTGATTGCCAGATTGTCCAGATTTGTCGCTCGCCAGGTGTTGCCACCATCTTCAGACGTCGGAAGGTATACGTAGAGGTAACCATCTGGAATGAGGCCCAGAACATTCGGGGAATCCGTCGGGGGAACGCCATAGTCGCGTACCGAGATTCCGCTGGCGTCAAAGGGCTCTGTCCAATTCCCCTGCGCAAGATTTTCATCCCACAGCTGCCCGGTAATGACAATGTCGGATTCTGAGGCAAGGGTCAATTCTCCTCGGTAAGCACCTTGGATGTAGGCGAGGCCCGAAGAGCACGTCGCCAAACCAGTCGATCCCACCCACGGGTCGGTCGTTTTTGTACTAGCCACGGGGAATCCGAAGGATGAGCCACTTTTGATCAAGGATTGCGAGGGCGGGAACGCATATGTATTCAATTCGCTGTAGGTCGATGTGGATGGAATCACGAAGGGAAAAATAGTGCTGGTTGATTTCGTCGCGCAGGATGGAACTGCGGTCGACTGGCCATCGGCTACGTAGATCACACCGTTGAAGCCATTGGCAATCATGGTGTCGTAATCGAGCACCATGGTTGTCTGGTTATCGGGGTCGGCGGCAAAGTAGGACTTAGCCTGCTCACGGCAGAAGGAGTTGATAGACCCATCCTGGGTGTTTGGACTGGTCACAACGACAACTCCACCTGGGTGCCAACGAATCCGGGTAGGTCCGGTGAAATAACACCCTGACAACTGAGCTCGGGCAATCAGTTCCGCCGGGGTCGGGGGAAGATCTAGAGGTGGCGCGTATTCAGGGTTCCAGGGCACCTCGGTCGTGATGGGAATTTCATTAAGCAGATAATCCGATGGATTGCTGGCGTTACCCGCAGGTACAACCGCTGGATCTATCCAACGGTGAGTCGGCGGACACCCAACGGATCCATCACCATCGGGACAGGAAGAAGTCACCACACCCTCGAAGGTGCTGCCAAGGCTTGGACCGAGGTACCAAACATCGTTGGTGTGGACATCTCCGTACCACCGGTCGTTGGACTCGACCGCCACGAACTCGCAGCTCCTTGAGTTGCGATGGGGCCCAAGCTCACTATTCGCGGTGGACTTCAAGGCCGGTTCGTACCATTGCTTGCTGCAGAACGCATCTGCCTGCTCGGGCGTGAGTTCGCCGCCCTTTCCTGAGTAGGCATCAGGGAAATCACCGGGGACCGTCTCGGTGCCGCTCACATATCCGTAGTCATAACTGGTGCGCTTGCGAAGGATCGCATCAACCGTTCGTGTCGCCCCGGCAACGAAGCCGGTCGAGCGAACTTTGATCTCACCGGTGTTCAATGTCTCATCCACGATGAGGCGGTATGTGAAATACGCGTTGTCCGTTCCTCCGGGGATAAGAACCCATCCGGTCAGTGCGGCGCTGGTCACACTTGCGGGAGACCCAACCAGGGCTAGGCGCGCACGATAGTCATCGACACCCGCCTCAGCGGCCGCGAGCGCTCTAAATGAGGTCTCATTCGCGTCGGAGGGGCGGATTGCCGCAATCACGGCCTGACTCACCATCAAGACCAGGACCAGCAGGACAGCACTCCAGATGATCACCATGATCATCGCAACGCCGGAATCCGGTGGTGGCCTGTTCATGCTTGACCATCGAGTCGTATCGATCACCGCTGGTTCACCAGCACAATCGTTTGTTCGGTAAAGATTCCTGACAGGGAATCGGCCAGTCGCACCCGGACCTTGTCGATATCAGCAGCCCAGGCGAGGAAGACCGCGGAGTCGTCGGTGACAGGAGGTATGTATTCCTCATCCACGCGCGCACCAGACGCATCCTCCACGACCCGGAGATAGGTGAACGTCACTACCGGATCTTGGGCCGAGGTCGTGCGCATGAGCACGAGCGGGGTCGAATCCGTATACCCAGACACAACACCATCGGTGAGATTGGGTTCGGCAACTACAGCGGTGAGGCCAGGGTTGGTGCCGCCCGCAACCACATTGAGCCTCACTCGATCGGGGACGCCTTCGATCAGTCCTAGGCCGGCGTTGGTGAAGAAGGCGAATTCCGTCGCGTTAGCCGACAGGATCGCAGGCTGGGAATTAAAGCCTTCAGACTCGTTGTCGATATATCGAATCGCCCTCGATATGAATAGCATGGAGTTGCGTTCATCCTGTTGAACGCCAGAAAACGCCGTCGCGTCTCGAATACCGCTGAAGACGGAGATGAACCCGCTGCCGACGATGGCCATGAGCACGCCGAAAACTCCCATCGCGACCAGCAGTTCGGTCAAGGTAATGCCTTCATCACGTGAGATTGCGCGAGCCTGCTTCCTCATGGTGTGACCTCGACGCACGAAGGGGCACTAGTGAACGGAACGGGAGGGTCACCAACCACCAGGTTGGCCTCGCCGCGGATCCGGGCTCGGTCTGCAGCTGTGATACCGATGGTTAAGCGGGCTCGCACCGCGCCCAGGCTCTGCTGGATCGTGATCTCATCAGCCGCAGGACCGCGCTCGAACGCGACAGGAATCTCTCGCGCTGCCTTTACCAGATAGTTCTGGGTCACCACCCCAGCATTAGAATCATCGGCGAGTTGATTAGCGAGAGTCACCAGCTGCGACCCTGCCGTATCCACCGCAGCGGTCAAGCCCAGGTCCCACCCGGTGCTGCATGGCGAGACGGTCAAGCCGGTGAGGTCGATCACGGTGTCATCTAAAACTGTGTCGTCGAAGGTGATTCCCTTAAGAGCCCACGCACCCGTCGGCACATTAGCGCGCAGGATCGCTGAATCATCAACGACGCCCAGGGTGTAGCGGGGAACGACGCCATCGGGACATGAGGTTTGTTCACGCAATGGTTGATGCTCGAGTGTCACCTCTGTCCCCGGCGGCGCCACGATCTGGATGAGGTTGCCCTCCAACCGGGCGACAGATGTTTCTCCTGACGCAACGACCACGGTGGTCTGGCGGGAACCCGAATCCGAGCACGTCCCCGGCCATGTCTGATACGAGCCGGGAAAGAGACCGCCGATGACGAAGGGGAAGTCATAGGGCGGGTCGGGTAGCAGGTTCCACGGGTCAAGGGTCAGCGATAGTGCGTCGCTTCTGATGAGTGGATAGGAATCATCGATGCTGCGTAACCGGATCTGGCCCGACTCGGCATAGACGAAGGACACCGGGGCGTTGGCCCCGCTGGCGACATGGACTCCGAGCGTGTCTTGCTCCGGCCCCGGCGTGACGTACCCGGTTTTAGAAATGGCGACCGACCACCCCGTTCCGGTCGGAACCTGCGGGATGAGCAGGCATCCGGTCAATCCAGTGAGGAACCGTGGCAGCGTTGTGCCTGTCACCGAGTCGAAAAGATCTACGGCCACCCCCGGCACCCCGAGTCCTGTCTCGTCAATGACGCGCACCGAGACGCTGCCGGTGTCAGAAATCACAGCCTCACTACGCCGAGGCACGAGTGCATCGATCACCTGGGGGCCAGTCAACCGCCCACCGGAGACCGCAACCGTGACGCGCATGAAAGCCAAGCCCGTCGGATCGACCGTCGTGGTACATGGATCGGCCTCCTGGTCTACTGACACCCAGGCCGCATCAATCAAGGCGGTGTAACTGACGCCACCTTGAGAAACGGTTTCGGTGGTGAGCCCGGGATTAAGGAACTCCGCTCCCTGATCCTGCAGATCTTCGACAATTCCACGAGCGATTGCGGCGGCGGCAACTCGATCGGAGTTCGATCGCACGATCTGGAGGGCCTGTACCAGGAGAACCATCGCCGAGGTGGAGATCAAGACGAAGATCACGGTGGCCGCGATCACCTCGACAAGGGTGAATCCTTCCTCGCGATGAGGCTTGTGGCCTGCACCGATCGCCTGGCAATCCACGACGAGTACCTCCTCTCCCAGCTTCGGGCCCTCGATCGTCTCGAGGAGTATCGGACCACGGCACGTCTCTTACCCCGGCATCTGGGACTCATGAGATCGGTGTGACGGGTGGGATACGGGGTCATGGAGGGGCTACTCTCAGGATGTGACGCAGCAAACGGCGCCCCGGGCGGCCCTGGGCAAGATCGGCAAGATGTTCCTGCCGCTGACGACCGCCTCGCGCGGCAGCCAGCGCAACGCCCGACTGCAGATTCGAGCCGGCCTGGCCGTCGTCGTGACTATCATCACAGGGTTCGCCGGACTGGCGATCTGCCTTGTTGGGCTTGTATCTGATTGGACGAGCGGACGTGGCAACTCACTGGCGCTTGCCGCCGCCTCAGTCTTGGCGCTGGTCAGCGTCTTGGCCCCTCCGGTAACATTTCGCACCCGAAGTGCAACCTTGACCGAAGAGGTTCTCAGCGATCCGCTGGCCCGACCTCGACCCTGGCAGTCCACGACCATCACCTTCGAGCCCATCCTCGTCGGTGCCATGATCGCCGGGCTGTCCTATTCACCCTTCCTTGCTGGTGCCACATTCGGGCTCGCCCTCGCTGCTCGAGCCATCGTCGATGGCCGACGCCATCACCGCGAAGATGTCAACGCTGCATTCCACTCGCTGCGACGAGCATGGAACTCCAGCCTTGTCGCAGCAATCGCTTTTGTGGTGGTGTTCTCGCTTCGCGAATCGGTGATGATGAGCTCGTCACTTTGGACCTTGCTCCTCGCTGCATTCATTGCGACTTCGGCCACCCTCGTGCTCAACGCCTTGGAGCGCTGGGTTGACGGTGTTGATGAGCCTTGGGCCTTCGCCCGAGACTTCATCGACTCCCGACGCATCGTCGTCATGGTGGTGAGCGCCCTCATCGCTTGGTTGAGCGCCTACCTGGTCACTCTGGGACCACTGATCGAACCGCGAAACGCGGCATTCGCCGGCCAACTTGCAGCGACCGGTGTCTTCCTGGCCTCCTGGCTGATCCTGCTTTTCGCCTCAATCAGATTGTGGCGGCGTGATGCCTTGCGCACGCTCAGTCGTTGGAGCCGCCACCAGGCAAACATTCTTGGTCGTATTGCAGATGGCTCCCTCGACCCTGATCTGGCTCGCCAAGCTTCACTGGCCGTGACCTCGCGCATGGCGCTTTCGGTTTTCGGTGCCACACGCGCACTCGTGGCTGTCCATCGATTCGATGGCAGCGTCCTTCGCCAATTCGCCATTGCCGATGTTCATGCTCAACCCGCCACGCCCGACTATCACGATCTGACCGATCTTCCCTCGATCAGGATTCCCCTTTATTCGACGCCGGGTCACCGGGACAGTTCAGACATCACCGTTGCCGGATTTATCGGTCCGTCACGGTTCATTGTCCGATCCCTCGGTGTCATCGAGCGTTTTCAGCATCTTGCGACGGCATCGATCCTCACACCCCTGGTCGCCTCAGATGAAGACCGCCTCGCCACCGCTTTCGAAACACTCTTCGACCGCAATCTGTGGCCCACGATGGAGTCATTCCAGCGCGCATTTGACGAAATGCGCGTACGAGCCGACACCAGTCCGCAAAGCCACTCGGTCCTCGTCGGGGTTCTCGCAATCGACGATTTCGGCGCTCTCTCCGGCGGACGATTCGAACACGCCGCAATCGCTCAGGTTATGCGACTCGTGCAGGGATACGCCGGTTTCACCGGGTATGAAAACTTCATCTGCTACGAACCCGACGGGCGGATCTGGGTGTGCTTCACTTCAGGTCCGCTTATTCGAAACGGAGTGGGGCTCCTCCGAGATCTCCAGCGCGACATCAATGATCACGGCTCAGTTCTGTCCACACACAGCGACATCGGCGTTCACATCGGAATCTCGCTTGGATATTCCGTGCACCAGGTCGATGATTTCTCCTTCGACGGATTGATTGAACAGGCCTCCCAGCGACTGCTCATTGATCAAAGCGCGCGAAGCCCCTTCGCTATCGATGACATGCTCACGATTGACATCACACCGGAGGCCATCACCGGTAGCGGCACGCCAACTGTTGCCGTCGATCTCACGGCGCGGCTCCAAGAAGACCTTGATTCTGATCCTGTGCAGCATTTCCCTGTCATTCTCCAACCCGTGCTTGATCTGACCGGGCGGCTCACGGCAGTGCACGCAGGAGTGGGTTGGGATGGTTCTCCAACCCGTACTCGCACCACGGACCCTGAGGGGTTCATCTCCCTGGTGAGCCGACAACCAGAGTTGGCAGCCACCGCAACCCACACCATCCTCCATCGCCTCAAGCCTGTTCTTAACGATGTGTCTGCGGATGAGGACCCTGACTGCAGAGTGCTCGTGCACCTTCCCTCTGTTTTACTCCACCCAGATATCGGTCTCCTGGCACTGCCCAATCTGGTTTCGCCCTACTTAAATCGGGTGGAGTGCGCCCGACTCGTGATCGTGTTCGACACGATCCCCACGGGTGGTGGACAGGCGCTTCGACTTCTTAGCGACCGTGGTGTTGGTATCGCGATGACCGCTGGTGCCGCGGCCACCGCGGACGGATCCGATCTCGAGGGATGGCACCGCTGGGCCGTGATCCTCCCTGAACGCCTCATCACAGCCGATTCCGGAATCGATCGACTCACCATTCAACAAACTGTGGCCGCGATTGCTACCCACGAGACACGTTTAATCGCACACAGCCATCGACCTGTCATAGCCGAGTTCCTCGCTGATCATCGAATCCGAATGATCTTGCGCCTCGACTTGCACGCAGCCATGCTTGCCGATCTGCGTGAAGAACTCCCCACTGAGTCTGTCCTCCCGTAACCATCTGCGCGCGCATGCTTGTAGTCACTGCTTGTAGTCACTGCTTGTAGTCACTGCTTGTAGGCACTGCTTGTAGTCACTGCTTGTAGTCACTGCGCATTTCGCCTGACTCGCTCGTCGTGAAAGAGGCGATTGCTTCCATCGCCGAGATCACCAGCAGCACCGATGATGCATCAGCCGATCCCTCAACCAGCCCCGGTTACGACAAATCCAGGGCAGTCATCGTGTCTGGTAGGTCGCACCGGAGCTGGTCGAACGGTACGGCTAGACGATGCTGACGCTCGTCGTCACGGCTGCGGCGCGCTCACGCAATTCGCCTCCTGGCGCTGGATTCCCGTGCTGTGGGCGGTGCTTGCCGTATTGGTCATGCTTGCGGCCATTGTTCTTCTTGAACCCAGT
>Ga0129324_10002151_pt1 | contig 12254 bp, 20 predicted proteins | sample CPBDNA_7_FD_96879 | JGI IMG/M metagenome (GOLD analysis project Ga0129324, IMG submission 96879) | Freshwater to marine salinity gradient microbial communities from Chesapeake Bay, USA - CPBay_Spr_15_0.2_DNA | ecosystem: Environmental > Aquatic > Marine > Coastal | place: USA: Chesapeake Bay... | reverse complement strand
CAACCAGTGACTACCGCAATCTTAATCATTAGGACTTATTCCATAGCATACTATTCTATCATACAAAGCATCTGTAACTGGTTGAGGAGTAACTGGTTTATAGTATTTTCTCTCAAACTCATCATTTGCCGCTGTCATTGGTTGCTGATGAATAAAGGGAAAACAATTTGGAAAAAATATGTCATCTTCATCTGCTCTGTGAGGATAAAGATCTCCTTCTACCTGCCCAAATTCATATCTTTTATTGTAATAATTATCTAAGTATTTTTGTTGTAGATCATCTATATTAAACTGATCCCACCATTGAAGAATTGCAGCTGCTGAAACCTCACTCATTTTAAAGTTCCCTCCCCTGTCATTAATAGGTTCGTCATCCATAAGACCAAAATTAATACTTGCCCTTGCATATTTTTCGTATTTTTTATCTATAATAATTAAGCCACCTTCTCCAAACCCAATTGGTTTTGTATGGTGTAAAGAAATGTAAGAAGCGATCCCTAAATTACAACTGTTAGTACCCTTCCAAAATGAATAAGGACTTGCAGCATTATCAAATACTACATTTTTTTCTTTTAGATCTTCTAGAATATAATCAATATCTTGTAAATGACCGAAGCAATTAGTTACTATTACTAAATCAGAATATTCAATTAAAAACTTATTAGCTGTATCAATATTAAGAGCAACATCAAAATCTACCGATATAGCCCCTGCTGCTGCACCTTGTACATTAGAAGGGAATGTAAAAGCTTGTGTCGCTACTCTAGAAGAATAACCTGCTTCTCTATCAATAGCATAAATAATACCAGAGATAGCTGACGAGCCGCTAGAGGTCGCAATAACTGCCTTAGAATCATCAATCTTAAGCATTTCACGCGCTCTTTCTTCTAGCATTTTTACAGCGTTTCCATAATTAGAAAATTGATTACTTTCTTGTGCAGGAATTAAGTACTTTTGGAATAAGTCTATATCGAGATATTTTTTGAGAATAAAAGTCATATGTTAATAGACTCGTAAAGTGACTCCCAATTTACAACAGGAGTAAGACATCCCTCTTGTAAGTGGGTAGAGTGTCCGGGAATTGGGCATAAGCACCCAACTTGTTTAAAAGCTTTCCATGTCCAAGTATCATCTGCAAAAGCTCCCGCTCGTAGTAGCTCATACTTATATTGTAACCATGTAGAACCTTTAGCTGCAACCGTTAAAGTAGCGCTAGGTATAGACCTAAGATGTCCGTACGGTCCTATATGAACCTCGCAAATTCTGCTAGAATCTAAAGTATACCTATCTGGATAATCTTGCGGCGCATAAAAGCCATCGTAACCTGTTTTAAATAAAGCTTTTATGGCAGGTATAGCGTGAGAAAGATGTAGATAGTCATCTTCACATATGTAAATAATTTCGTCTGGATTTGTTTCTGCTACAGCGACAAGATGTTCCATCAGTTCTGGACAAGAATTAGCCATTACTGGATGGTAATTAGGGTAAGGGTCTTTAGCTCTTAGCTCGGGTAAGGGTGTTATTGGGTGTATTCTAAATTGTGCTTTGGTATTCTCTCTCATCCAATCAAGTGTTTCTTGAGTAGTTCTATCGTCAATTATTACAATTAAATCACGTTCATCGAGATTGTGCTGAATAGATAGATAACATTTACGAATGATTTCTAGTTTGTGTTTACCATTCCAACGGATACCGTCACCAGTAACTTCATCTCCAAGAGATCCTGCTTTTAAATTTGCTTCACAACTTCTAAAGAAAATAATCATTGTTTTTCTGGTTTCTCTGTAACAATACCGTGTTTAAAGAACTGACGATTACTCATATCTTCAAATAAGTGCTCTCCAGAACTGAGAGTATTATCGTTACCAATACTGGTATTAGAAGTTATAGTAACAGCATTACCCAACCAGTTATCATCTCCTACATTACAGTATCCAAGAATAGTTGCGTAAGTAGTAAAGATATTATGACTACCCATTTTAACATCGTGGTGTACTGATGCGTAACAGTTTAAAAGATTAAAATTACCTAAAGAAGCATTAGCATTAGTCATAGCAAAGCAATTAAGTACATTGCCTATGCCGAGAGTAGAGGTCTGAGATAAGTGTGCTTCATTAGCTACTATATTTGGAAAATGATTAATATCCTGTTCGTAATAACCAAATAAATGGTTTAAGAATACTTTACGCCATTTACGATGGCCAGTCCCCAGGATGAACGCAGATTCTTTAGGATAAGTAAAATTATTAATACCTTCATCATTAATAAGAACTGCTTTACCTTCTTTTAGGATAATAAATCCTCCAAAATCTTCTACAACTCTACCTAGTACAAATTGTTCAAAGCATTCTTGGGCATAACCCCCATTACCTAGAATATATGTTTTATACATCATAAAACTTTCTGATAAATATCTTCTGCTATTTCTTGTGTAATTTCTCTTGGGTTATTAACCAAAAGCCTTGCTTGTTTCATTGCCTCTTCTGCAAGCATTGGAATATCATCTCTACTAATTCCATAATAGCTCATTTGTGTTTCAATTCCTGCTAAATCAGCTAATTCTTTGATGTTTCTACACATTATTTCAACAACGTCGCTTCTATAGTAAAAAATTTCTCCCTCATCATGAGGGAAAAGAGCAGCAGCAAGTGGAGAATAATCTGTAACTTCTTGATTATATGCTAAAACACCAGGAAGAACCAAGGTATTTGTTAAACCATGTGGTAGTTTATAGTGTCCTCCTAATGGGTATGCTAAAGCATGGACAGCAGCAACAGGTGAGTTACCGAAAGCTTGTCCTGCTAACATAGCACCATATTGAACGTTTGCACGAGCTTCTATATTTTCTGGTTCAAGGATAGCAGTTTTTGTTGACTTACCTAGCCAACGACATGCTTCGAGCGCTAACATTTTTGAATACGGATTATTATTAGGATTTGTGGAGGTAAAAGATTCAATAGCATGAACCATTGCGTCGATTGCGCTATACGCGGTAAGCTGAGGGCCACACGAGACTGTAAGAATAGGGTCTAAAATTGCCGCATCAGGAATGATTTTATGAGAAACAATTCCCATTTTTGTTGTATTACCTGTTGTGATAATTGAGACAGGTGTTACCTCTGATCCTGAACCAGCTGTGGTAGGTATAAGAACTAATGGTAATCTTGAACTATAAATGTTATCAACACCCCAGATATTATCAAGTGAAGTTTCTTGTTTTAATAGAACAGAGGCAACTTTTGCTACGTCTAGAGATGATCCGCCTCCGATACCAATAACTCCATCTACATCTTTACTTATTCCGTATTCAACACAGTCTAATACATTTTGAGTAGTTGGGTCCTGTACTAAATCGTAAAATACATGCTCTGACCAAGACCATTTCTGTGCCTCAATAACAATATCTGTTTTTACTAAGTTTGGGCCTGTTACGATTAAGGGATTTCTAACATTGAGATCAGATAGGATTCTACCTAAGAACTGTAATCTGTTTGCGCCGATTACTAAACGTGGGGTTGTATTAAAATTAAACATCAATGCCTCATAAGAGTTGTAAAGGCCCGTTCTGTTGCTAGGTGGAGCCATACCCTTAAGTATTACTTATTGCTAATAAATTTATAGAATTGATCAGCGTTTTTAACGATTTCATCTGGTTGATACATTTTTGGTGTAATTTCTTTCCAGAATGCAGTAACATCTTTACCTTGTTCTTTAGCCATTTCAAGAGCTTTCCAAGCAAATTGCTCATTGATTGAAACTGTTTGATCAAGATAGTCTTTAGCCATCTTTAATGCTTCGAGACGAATCTCAAACGGATTTTTATTTACTTCAGCCATTTTAGGCTCCTTTCAAATGTGTAGTGTGTGTTTAATGAAACTTAACACTCTGTCAGACTGTAAAATTTCATAGTGATTACGGTCAATCTCGATATAATCAACATCATTTCTCATAGTCATACTACTGTGAGTAACAATGCCATCGTTTTGACCTATTAACCAAGGAACATCCCCTGCTGTTGAAACAAAGTTTGTCCAAGGAACTCTAATCTCAATATCACGACTCTGTTTTATAAACCGACTATCAGGCGTAATATCTTGAAATAATTGATAGTGTGGAAGAAAGACGGAACTCCAACTAGCTATTTCACTACCGTTAAAAGGTGTTGCTAGTGAAACAACTCGTTTTACGTTATCAAACCACTCTTGTAAATATACAGCATATATTCCACCTAAACTATGACATATGATGTATAAGTCATCATCTACATATTCTAACATCTCTGTCATATCTGTCAAGTTGACACTAGCAGAACGATTTCTATCGTAGTTAAGATAAATTGTATTAGATGCTTGAATGGATGACTGAATATATGCAAAACTTCTACAGCTTGCAGTAGCTCCGTGAATGTATACTACTCGCATACACGTTTCCTTAAATCACTAGAACTAAAGCGATGATCTCGTTTATTAAAATAAAGTTGAATGTCGCGCCTACGGCAAATATCTTTGCCTGTAAATTCTTTGTCTCTGTATTCTTCACCTAGTATCCGTACATCAATATGATACATAGACAAAATATCTTTTAAATCTTCTTCTGTAGAGTAAGGAATAATTTCATCAACATATCCTACTGCTTTTAATTGGGTATAGCGCTCTACTATAGTTTGTATGGGTGCATTTTTTTCTGGTCTGTCTATATTAGGGTTCATTTGTAACCCACAGATTAAATAATCACACTGTTCTTTTGCTTCTCTTAACATTTGTACGTGCCCTGCGTGTAATAAATCAAATGTTGAACAGGTAAATCCTACTTTCATAAATACTCCTATAAAAACGCCACTTTCTGTTGCTAGGCAGTGGCCGCCCCATGAGACTATGCCGCTAGGCGGATGTCCTCGATCGCAAAGTTATCGTTTGCAATTGTTGTTTTCTTGCGGTTGAGGTCGCTTGCGCACCTGCTTCTCGCTTTAATTTTTACTACGTCTGTCGATCCTATTTCATCCCCTCTGAAACTGTAGTCGCCTACAAATTGGTGGAGATGCGGGGTACTGCCCCCCGGTCCAGTCCGTCTATTCTATCTTAGCTCAAACGAAGCACTAGTTCTATTCAAAAATTTGTAATAATGTGCTGTCTGGTTTAGTTGTTTTAAGTTCATTATAACCTTGCCCTATACCAATGCTAACCATTGTAATCATCCAAATTGCGATAATGATAAAAGGGCTTGGCAGTATCAGATACCAATAGGTACGAAATATTCCATGCCCCTTTTCAAGTCTAATTGCACGTTTATGAGCAAACCAATGTACTATCCAACGCACACATGCTTTGATTTTTTCAGTAAACCATTCACCTATAAAGTGTCTTATAAGACGCATAGCTATAAGTATTGGACTACTGATAACTTCCCATATAATTAATACTATATCAACGACAAGATCAACACAATGGTCAATCGTTATCCACTTCTTTATCTTTTGTACCAGTTTCATTAATGGTTACTATGTGAGTAGAGAGATTTTCAGGGGTATCTCTATTTAGTGTTCCAGACATTGCCTTTGCCTTAGACCAGGTATCAAATTTTTTGATAATTTGTTCACCATCAATCTCTTCTGTCACCACTCCTATTTCATCATTTTCTGTATTATGTATCTCAATAATGTAGTACATTAAGTTAATATTACCTGCTTTAAGTTCTTCAAAATTTATAATTTCTGTTTCTACAAGAATAAAAGGTTCATTATCTAAAAAGAGTTTCGTCAATATCAAATTCTTTCGGGTCGTTGTCTACAGATCTCCAGTTAAATATTCTAAAGTTATCTGCTTCTAGATCCCAAACGAGTTCCATACCTTCTGGATATTTTTGCTCAGAACCTGCTCCTTGTACTTTTTCGTCAAGGAACTTCTCTGGTAAATCATATAGCCTTGCAAAAACCATATCACGAGATTCACCATTTTTCTTTTTAAATGTGCCTTTGTAAGCTTTCATATAATCCTCCGTATTTATAAGGTATTATATTAAAACTACTTAGGACTATGCAAGATTGTTTTTACGCAGAGCTGCTATATATTGTTGTACTACTGTATTCCACTCTTCTAGTGTAAATCTATAAATATATTCATAAGATTCTGAGAATAGTTTAACACGATCTGAAAACTTTTGTAGATACCAATTTCTTGAATGTATAGGGCCATACCAACTATTTATATCTTTTCTCATTATATGGGTAAAAGTTTGAATAGTAAAAACTAAATTGTGAACATGATTATCGTTTATTCTGATTGCCAGAGTAACGTTGCGTTCGCTGTTGATTTGAACCTTTGTTAGGTCTTTGAACATTACGTTTGTTTTTCCTACTATTTCTTAGCATATTCCGCTCTTCGCGAATGAACTGTTTTTCTAGATCTTGTCTCTTCTTCTGCCAACGTTTTGCTCCTGCTTTAGCTGCTAACCGTGATTTTTCACCTCTCGAAACGAAATGTCGCCTATCACGCACCTCTTTCATAACACCTTCATTATGTAGTTTTTTCTTTAAGATGCGAAGAGCTTTTCCAACATCATTGTTTCTTACAAAAATTTTCATATTTTCTATAGTAGTCTCTCACTGTATCATCATAATTTGTAAATTTAAAGTTTACATCAAATGTATTTATTAGTTTGCTATTATCTAGCAGCCCTCTTGGTTTACCAGTTGGTCCTGATTTATACTGAACATCAAATGGCTCTGGATATATATTAGCCAGAGCTTCAGCGTTTCTCGTAAATGTGTATGAAACATTATAAATGCCAGGACGCCATCTGTCTAAAATATTTTTGATTGCTAAAACGAAATCGTCTATGTAAATACAACCAGCTCTCTCAACCATAACAGGTTTTGCAGCTGCAATCTGTCTTTCTATGTTCATCCAGATTGAGAATTTACCATCTCCCATACCATAAACATGTATGGGTCGCAAAATTACGTCATTCTCTCCGCAGATAGTTTCTGCCTTTATTTTACTGTCCCCGTAATGGTCCACAGCTCCTAAAGAGTACTGCTCGTCAATTACTCCTTCCCAAGTGCCGTAAACCATGCTACTACTTATATGTAGAACAGGTGTTTTAGGAAGGTACAATTTAATTAAACTTAATCCTTGTACTATAGAGTCTGAAGTAAATTTTGGAAAATGTTGTGATAAGATAGCTTCTGATAAAGCTCCAAAGTTAAGTACTAAATCATAGTTTGCTCTTGGAATATCTTCAAAACTCCATTTTTTATAGTATTGATTGAATTTACCTTTTATTAAATCAATTCTATACTTTAGATTGAGTTTTCTATGACGTTTCTCAATCTCATTAGTTTCTTGTAAACCTTTTGTACCTCGATGAATATATTTATAACCTACATACTCATCGGTAAATCCATCAAGTATGTCTACGTCATGAGTCCGTCCTAATTCTGCTACTAAGTGTGCTCCTATAAAACCCATCCCTCCTGTTATTAGTATCTTCATAGCGCAGACTTTATTCTTTCAAGTTCCTCATCAGTTAAATAGTGATGAGAAGGTAGATGAACAGTAGAAGCACAGAAATCTACTGTTTTTGGGCAATCATCCTTTTCAGGGTTAAGCCACGGTAGTAAATGAAGAGGTTCTTTAAAAAATGTTCGTGCAAGACACTTTACAGAGTTAAGTTTTTGAATCACCTCATCTACTTCAAGGGAAGGTACACTCATTGTATATCTCTCCCAAACATAATTTTCTCCAGGTATATTTCCATAGGGAAGATTGTCTTTATACCAAGTAGCAATCTGTCTTCGACGCTCTCTATACTGGTTTTGCTCGAACAATTCTATTTCTTTTAGAAGGACAGCACACGATGTCATGTCCATATAAGATTTTGTGCCTACACAATGTATTTCCTTATCTCTACCTCTGCCATGCGCTGAAATTTTATAGATTCGTTCAGCAATTTCATCAGAGTTAGTACAGATAGCTCCTCCAGATCCGAGTGTTCCTGGATACTTTGTAAAGTCAAAAGAAAAACATGCAGTAGAACTCATAGAACCGGGAACGTATGAATACGGCTCTCCCATATAAAATGCGGGAGCAGCATCTTCTATAATATGAGTTCCGTAGGTTTCGCAAATATCTACTATCTGATCAACTCGTGCAACTGTACCAAAATTATGAACTATGACCACTGCCGCAGCTTGCGTTGTTTTAATTAAAGTTTCAAGTTGATTTAAATCTATATTGCCTGTTGCATCTATATCACAGAAACGTACACGCCGATTCATAAATACCACTGCATTAGCAAATGCTCGCCAACCATAAGATGGAACGATTACTGTGTCGTTAGGTTTTGTGAGAGCGGCAATTGAAATTTGAAGAGCATCTGTGCAACAGTCTGTAAATTGCCAGTGAGTAACACTGCTTAGTTCAGTACACTTATTTGCAAGAGCAAGCTGTACTCCTCGCATTTCTCGACCATCTTCAGTTTGGTACGGATCTTCCATATTATCTGAAATAGCACGAAGATAATCTATTCGATGACGTTCTATTCTTCGTTTATGAGGTATGAAGGCAATAGCCTTGGGCATTTAAGAGATTCCCATAATTCCTTTAATCCAAGCGATAACTTGCGAATTATCTAGTTTAAAATTTCTTATCTGCACTTTAAAATCATCTTTTAGCACTAATATTGCAGGTAAACGATTTGCACGAGATCTTAAAGAGTATCTCTTAAGTCTAGGATCATTTTGATTAGTTTCCTCAACTACAAGGTCAGGAATTGCATCTTCTATTGCTTTTCTCTGATTTTTCATGTATTGTACTTGTGTTGGTTGAGAATCATCTGCAAATAACACTATTTTATATGTCGGCATCTACTTTTTCCTTTAGTTCATCTACTTCTGCTCTTAACATAGATATTTCGTTGCGAAGTTCAGTAATTTCTTGATGAAGATATCGAATATCCCCGCCAATATCGTTAGCAACCTCGTTAATAGTAGATTGCATTTCTCTCATTTCCATCTTAAGCGTTTTTTCAGTTACATACATAGCAATACTGTATCAATAATTTTATGTCAAGTCAACAACTTTCACGTTTTAACCTAATCTTTGCCTTGCTATTTGGCAAAATTTTATATAAAATACATTATAACAATAAAAAGGGACTACTATGCACAAAAGACCAACCCTCTCAGAAGCTAAATCATTTCTCAATCAACATGCCCCCGACATTATGCAAGAGTATGTAGAACTATTAAATACTCATGGCGAGTTCTTTGCAGCTCGATTTGTTGTAGACATTGTTGACCACTATAACCATTTAAATAACGTACAGGAGACTGTTAAATATGGCACGCGCTAAACCCGTACCCTTTGGAACTGATGTAGGCTACTCAGACTGGTCAGTAAGACGTACAATTCATGAAGCAGAAAATGTAGCTCGTTGGAATCCGTGGCTGGCTCATGAATGGATGGAAGAAGCTCATAATCGGCTAGACATCTATTCAGCTCCTTTTCACGAAGAGTATAATCGTGCAGTGCATCGTATCAATGCTTACTGGCGGTCAATTACTTCAAACTACTATTATTCTCAGAAAGAGTTCTGGAGCAAAGGAAAATTTTCGCTACCGCCTAAGATGTTAGAACCGCTTTATGATGAGTAGTTATTATAATATTTTTTGAATTGCACTTACCCATAATCCATGCTATTAATAAAGGTATAAAAAATGTATTTTAAGCTTGTGTCGAAGAACGCATATCGTGATTTAGTTAGAAACGCACGTCGCATTAGCGTCTCAGAGCTGAGTGATAGCGAGAAAAGCGAAGCTTTTCAAGAGCTGTTCACTCTGTTAGAAAAAAGACTCGATGAGTCTACACGTTCACTTAATGTTGAGGCAGCCTATGCACAGCGTTGTCAGCATTGGAACCAGCGTGATATAGCTCAACTCCAGCCGGTTAAAAGCTGTCGCAATCCTTGGCTCAATTTCAAACGTGAGTTTGTTTTAGCGCTACGCTCGCAGAGCGTCTGCCGTGATGTAGGAGTTGCACTAGCTTGGTTCTATCAGCATCCACATCGCGATGACTGGGTCGCCTCATAAGTTCACGCAAAGCGTGTGCCTTTAATTTGCGACCGTAGGGAGCAAGCCCATGCAACTATCTGAAGCTTCAGGACTAGTCTGGAAAATTATCCAAGGCATGCCGATTGAAGTGTTTGATGATGAATCTGGAGAAATCTGGGAAAACGATACTTGGGAACTTGTAAGATCTCGCACTGAAGGAGACTTTACAGGTTCTCGTGTCATTGGGTCAGCTAATCTAGTTACTGCTCTTAATATTCTTCACCAAAAATTAATTATCAAAAGCGCTTCTCATAATCAATATGTGCCTACTGGTGATCAAAGTTTAGAATTATTTTCAGAAGTTATGAGCAGTCTTCAACAACGAAAACTTATCCGTAAACGACCCGAAAAGGTAAGAGAAACTTTTAAAATAGTACAATGATAAATCTTGTATACGAACATGAATGGAAGCCCAACATTTGGTTTCCTAATCTTACTGGCCATCTTGAAAATGATATTCACTATTGTCCTAAATATAAAAGACAAATTCCGTGGATGTTTCAGTTTTTTCTACCTGATATTCGTATAATCTCACCTGATGAAATTGATACAGTTGATTCATTTATATATCCTGTGTTAATGCAAGAGCCTTACCTTCAAATTAGAACTCTTATCAATAACTCTCATGAAGACTTTGGTTTTTGGTCTTATATAGATGAGCGCATAGTTAATTCTTTGAAACAGGGAAAAGGACGGGTAGTAATTGATGCCTCTATGGAGCCTCCTAATCGTTATGACACTGAACAGCTTATTGCCTCTTTAGATGACTACACTCAAGTTCCTAATAACAGATTACATATAAACATTAGTGATCAACGATTTGTAGATCATAATCGAATTCACTGTTTTCCAAGTTTTTTAGAAATTCATTTCTGTGCTAGGCATATGTATGACCCGCATAATACTTTTACACTAGAAACTAAAGGTAAGAATAAACATTTGAGATTCAATATTCCTTTAGATTATGAATGGCCTGACATAGAACAAGAAGTTGAAATTGATTACCCTAAAAAAAGATTTTTACTACTTAATAAGCGTACTAATAAACATGTCGGTGCCGTACTCATTAATAATTTATTGGAACAAAATGACTTATTAAAAAAAGGTTTAGTAAGTGTTGACTTTCAAGGAGAGTTTCTTCCTGAAACATATGAAGCCCTACAAGATGATTGTAATGATTCACGACTAAAAAATTTAAATATTGATCCACTTACTTTTGGTAAACACCACACAACAGATGATTTTTTAATTATTTCTAAAGCAATGGGTGCGATAGATTTTAATTTAGTTATAGAAGCATATTTTTCTGATAACGTCATAGACTGGCCTTTAATAACTGAAAAAATATGGCGAAATATATCTTGTAAAAAGCCCTTTGTTGTTATTGGACAAAAAGACACACTCAAATGGTTTAATCAATTGGGTTATAAATCATTTCATCCAATGATTAATGAAACTTACGATCAAATACCTAGTGACTACGAACGTTTAATGAGAGCTTTTATTGAGGCTAAAAAAGTTATTGAATCAAGCAGTTCTGAGATGGAATCTTTGTTAGAAGGCTGTGAGCCTATATTTTTACATAACCAAAAAAACTTTGAAAATAGAGTGTTAGACTTGAGGGAGTTTTTGGATGAAAAAGTATGATAAAAGTAAATTCTTTAACATAACTCAATTTACAGACTACAAATTAAACTACTGGGCTGTTCCAAAGTGTGGGTGTACAGCTATAAAAGCTGGACTAGTAAAACAAAAAATATTTGACGAAACATGTATAGATTACCGATATATACATCATCATCCTCACTTAACTTACATAACACCTAGCTACGCAGAAGTTAACGGTAATTTTAATTTTTCAGTTGTTCGCTCTCCTTATCGCAGGTTATTAGCCTTATACAAACATTTTGCTCTCCGTGATACTGAACGCTGTTTAGAATTAGATCCTAATATAAACTTATCGAGAGTTCATAATCTAAATTATTTTTTACATTATCTACTCGATGAGCGTGATTTAGAAGAGTGTAATCACCATTTTCAACCCATTTATCGCTTCTTATGTTCTGATAATTTTATTATAATACCTAAATTAATATATGACTTTGACGAAGATTTATTTAGCCTAACACATTTGTTAAAAGCTCAT
>Ga0129324_10002150_pt1 | contig 12257 bp, 5 predicted proteins | sample CPBDNA_7_FD_96879 | JGI IMG/M metagenome (GOLD analysis project Ga0129324, IMG submission 96879) | Freshwater to marine salinity gradient microbial communities from Chesapeake Bay, USA - CPBay_Spr_15_0.2_DNA | ecosystem: Environmental > Aquatic > Marine > Coastal | place: USA: Chesapeake Bay... | reverse complement strand
TGATGCATTATTGCTAATTCAACACAGTTATTTAACCAAGATATTTGGTTCACAGCATTCTCTTCACCAACATTATCATATTGATGCTCTGGATGAAATTGAGTTGCATATGCCATGCCATTGCTGCTAGCATAAGACATTGCTACACCATCCTCTGAAAGAGCGCCAAGTTCAATATTATCACCTAGTTTAGTAGGACTAGCTGCATAATGATGAGCTGTATCTCCCATAAAAATAACATCAGGTAAGTTACAATCAGATAAAGCTTTATTTTGTTGATCCTTAGTTAAAGCCATAAAATATGCTAAACTACCTTTAATAAAAGTAACTTGATGCTGCCCTAAAGAATATCCCTCTACTGCTTTCAATGTACCATTATGAAATAAAGAAAAATGTTGAGCTCCCGCACACATCCCAAGATAAGGGACATTATTTTCATTAGAAAACTCTAACATATCTTGATAGTGAATCTCTAAGGGCATAGAAAATTCACAATCATCTTTTGTAAATTCAGGGGTCTTAGGAAAACTATCGTCAGCTCCTGGATTTATAAATCCATCAAATTGCTTTAAGAAATTTTTTCCACCTTGATTAATAATATCACTTTTTACTAAATAAAATACCACGTCAGGATAGTTTTTAGAAATTAGTCTCGATGCAGACCATATCCCAGTTGACCAGTGCCCTTCTTCTTCACTTATCGCAATATAAGTTTTGCTTGTATTTTGGCTAGGAGCAAAAGGATCTGAATCTTGCTTTAAAAAATAAAATAAAGGGTCTTGAGTTTTTTCTATTACTTCATTTTCCAAACTCTCATTATCCAACAAAATATCTACTAAAGACTCTCCACTTCCTAAATCTATATCTACCACCTCTAGAGCTTCTAAAGCTGCATCCATAAGATCCTTATTATCATTACCAAAATGTTCTAATAATTGTAAAGGAATAATAGAGTTTTTGCTTTTTGCATATAGATCAAAACCAGATTTGATCATCTTTATTGCAAGATCATGTCTTCCCGCAATAATACTTAAGTGCAATGGACCAAAGCCATATTCATTTGTAAAACTTGCATTCTTATATTCTTCAATACTTTTATGGGCTACTTTCTTATCAAGAATACTAACTTCTACTTCATTTAAATTAGTAGGTTTACCTGATCTAATTAGAGCATACTCATTAATTAAATTATAAATATCAACAAAAGATTGTGTACTAGATTCCGACTCACCATTAGCTCTAAATAAATTATATATTGAAGTAGCATCACAAGTAATTTTAGCTTCTTCTAATAAGTCTACCATAAAATCAATATTTACGGTCATTATTAATAACACATAAGAAAAAGCACTAATTTCAATTTTGCCATTATTTTCAATTAAAAAATCATGCATCTTTACAAATCTAGAAGTAGATAACAATATATCTACAGATTTTTCAATGAATAATGCATCTGTATTATTTGATTTAAAAAATGATACAAACTCTTTGATTGTAGATTCTTTTACTGGATAACTCCTATCTAATTTATAATATTTATTCATAGTCTTAGCTATTCCGTAGTTCTGAAGTATAGATATAAAAATTATTGGAACACCTTCAAGAAAAAAAGTATCATTAACTTTAGCTCCTAGAGTTAAAGAAAGCTTTGCTATATCTATTATTCCGTTTTGAACTGCGTATTTTAGAATTAAATTTGGGTTTAAATTATAATCTTTTACTAGAGTCTCTAATATTGACATAGGAATTAGTAAGAAATAATCTATATCCTCAATATTATTCTCAATATCTTCACCAATTATTTCTTCAAATATGTTATTAATATCAATATTATATTCTTTTAATCTGGATATAACTTGAATGTCTCTTTCGCTAAAACAGATCTCGTTATTAGGTATAATATCCAATGAATTATATGCATGCCTTACGTTCATCAACATAGACTTAACTAATAAGCCATATTTTAAACCATGATTTAAACATTTTTCTATATCTAAATCAGATAAATCTATTAGTGAAGTTTTTAATGTAGCAAATTTTACTTTATAAGTTAGAGCTAAATCTATTATTTTATCTCTATTTATAATCTCTTCATTACCATTAGCCATTTCGAATAACTGATTAGCAGACATTAATTTATTATCTAATAAATATTGATAAGTTGAAAAAGATAAGTTTGAAGGATATTTCAAAATATCTGTATCACTGGAGTTCTGATTTAATATCTCAAATAAATCAGAATAAAGCTCTGCATTATTTATAACATTTGTTTGATTTAATAAATTATTTAATTTTAAATAACTAGACATACTCTTACTCATTAAATTGTTAACACTTCCTTATAACTCTTATTTTTATTATCGTCAAGCTAAATGAGACCATGTACTTGTTATTTGAAAGTTATATTTATCAATTAAATCAAGAATTGACTGAAGATATGGTTAATGAGAATAAATCATTGATATTCTATAATGCAATTATGGATTTATAGAAGGAGATCTTTTAATTCCTAATAATATCAAGGCTTGGAGAACTATGCAAAATATCCTTAGAAAATAATGTTCCTTGATATGGCTTAGTATATAGATAGATATATAACATATACAATAACAAATAAAGATAATAAATTAATAATTCTTTATTTACCAATTAAATTAACAACCGAAACATGAAATACATCTGTAATAATATTTGGATAAATTCCCAGAATAATAGTTAGAACAAGTAACGGAGAAAGAAGAATAATCTCTCTTGTAGTTATATCAGATAGATTATTAACTTCATCGTTAGTAACTTTTCCAAACATAACTCTTTTATACAGCCAAAGCATATATATAGCTCCTAAAACTAAGCTTGTTGCCGCAAGAGCCGCGTAAAGATGGCTCACCTGATATGTACCAACTATAACTAGCATCTCACCAACAAAACCACTAGTACCAGGAAGGCCTATAGACGCCATAGTGAATACTAAAAAGAAGAAAGCAAATTTAGGCATTTTACTCACAACTCCACCATATTTACTTATTTCCTTTGTATGCATACGATCATATAATACACCTACACATAGGAATAAAGCAGCAGATACTATGCCATGACTAACCATTTGAAATAAAGCACCTTCAATTGCTTGTTGATTAAAAGTGAATATCCCCATGGTTACAAATCCCATATGAGCAATAGAGGAATATGCAATTAATTTTTTCATATCAGTTTGAGCAAAGGCAACTATAGAAGCGTAAATTACTGCAATTGCACTTAAAACAAAAATAAACTCAGCATAATGATGACTTGCTTCAGGAAGCATTGGTAAAGAGAATCTTAAGAATCCATAGGCTCCCATTTTAAGCAAAATTCCTGCCAATATAACTGATCCAGCTGTTGGAGCTTGCACATGAGCATCAGGAAGCCATGTATGAAAGGGCCACATTGGAACTTTCACTGCAAAAGAAGCAAAGAATGCAAACCATAATAAATTCTGCTCTAGACTAGAAAATTTAGGCACTAAGTTATATAAATTTATAATGTTAAATTCATGATTAGTATTTTGATATATATATATAACAGCAATCAATAAAAACAGAGATCCTGCAAGAGTGAATAAAAAGAATTTTATTGCAGCATATACCCTATTCTCTCCACCCCAGATTCCAATTAATAAAAACATTGGAATTAGCATTGCCTCAAAGAATAGATAGAATAATAAAAAGTCTAAACTAGAAAATACACCGAGAACAAGAGTTTCTAACAATAAAAATGCTATCATATATTCTTTTACACGGAATTTAATAGAGTTCCAGCTAGCTAAAATACAAATAGGAGTTAATATTGCAGTTAAGATAACAAAAAAGAGTGATATTCCATCTATACCTAGGTGAAAATTACAATTAAGAGCTTTAATCAAACTATTAATTTCTTGCAATTGAAAACCTGCTATATTTTTATCAAAACTTAAATATATTAAGCCCGCAAAGAACAAAGAAAATAAACTACTAATTAATGCTATAGATTTTGTTAGGTGATCATTTTTTGAAAAAAACAAAATAAACAACATACCTAAGAAAGGACATAAAATAATACTAGATAATAATGGAAATGATGTCATAGCTAAAATTTCTTTTCTGTAATTAATATAATTCCTAGGAATTCTAGCAGTTAAGCAAAACTTTGGCAAACCCAAATACTATTTCCATAGAGATAATATTCACAATTATTTATAAATCATAACAATCAGTTCTAAAATAATTATCTTATCTTCCTATATCTTTTTTAGATTTTTTTGCTTTCTTTCTTTCTTGAACTTCAGATTTTTTTCCTGCTGTTAATTTATTAACAAAAAACTTTGCCCCTCTTGCGGCAATAACTGCAGCTGCCATCATATCTTGCTCTGGCAATTTATTTTGCAACAAATCAACTGGATTTTCTTGCTTATATTCAGGAAGTTTAGGCCCTAAATTATATTGCTCTACAAAATCTGTGTAGCTTGTTACTGTTGCATATGTTTGATCTTTAAATGGCTTTGCTAACTTTTGTGCTTTGCTTTTTATATGCTCTTGTTTTTCTTGTTCACTAACAATATAACCATCATCTTTAACGCTTCTATAAGAGCTCTCATCAATTGCTGCTGCAACTGGTAAACTAGGAAGAAATGATGACAGCATATTGCTAACTTTATAATAAGCCACTCCTAAATTCATTGGAATTGTAACTAAATTAGTTACTTCTACGGCTTCTTTTGGATAATTTTTCTCATTTAATTTAAATGCTATGTCATTTAAGTCTGTATCTCTTGTAATTCTTTTAGCTATTTTTACAGCTTCAGTTGGATAACCTTCTTTAATTAGATTCTTTGCAATACGTGTTAAATAATTTTGATCTGTAATTCTTTCAGCTACTTTAGTAACTTCATTTAGATAACCTTCTTCAATTAGATAATTTGCAATAGATGTTAAATAATATGGATCTGTAATTATTTCAGCTACTTTAACTGCATTAATTATGTGTTCATTATAAATTAGATTATTTACAATATTTTTTATTGTATCTTCATCTGTAATTCTTTCAGCTACTTTAGTAACTTCATTTAGATAACCTTTTTCAATTAGATCATATACAATAGATAATATTGTATCTTGATCTGTAATTCTCTCAGCTAATTCAAGAGCTTCAGTTATATAATTATGATCAATAAGTTTCTTGGCAATATCTATTAAAGAATTACTATCAGTTATTTTTACAGCTAATTCAATAGCTTCAGTTATATAATTATGATCAATAAGTTTCGTGGCAATATCTGTTAAATAATTACTATCAGTTATTTTTACAGCTAATTCAATAGCTTCAGTTGGACAACCTTTTGTAATTAAAGTATATGCAATCTTTATTAAACCATCATTAGATATAAGTCTCTCTGCTACTTTAATACTTTCATTAATATAATTTTTATGTATTAGCGTAGTTAAAACTTCACTTAAATAATATTCAGAAGTAACGCTTTCTAATATTTCTAAAACCTCAGCTGTATAATTATTTTCAAACATTTTATTTGCAAAGGGTGATGTTCTAATTCCAAGGTCAATATTGTTTATCAATTTTAATACTTCAGAAATTGGATAGTTTTTATCTATTAATTTATAAGCTATACTTACTAACGAATATTCGTCACTCATTCTTTCAGCTAATTTAAAAGCTTCAGTTATATAATTTTTATCAATTAGCTCATATATGATCTTGTTTAGCCCAAAAACGATATTTGATCCCATCTTTAACACATCATTATTTGAGGAAATAAGATTAGCTATTTTTACTATAGTTTTTACATCAGCTTTTTGCTTAAAAAATTCATCTGCAATTATTATATAGGCAGGAATAGTGAACTGGTAAATGTTGTCAGTGATGATATTACTTAAATTAAAATCGTTATATTCAGAGATAACTTCTTTTATTTCTTCTAGTTTTTTATAATTTATAACTCCACTATTATCCATCGCCATTAAGCGTATTAAAGCTTCTTTTTCTTGCAACTCCTTCATCACGTTACTTGGATCATTCTTTAACTCATGTAGGACTTTATGCATTGCTTTAAAGTCCAAATTTCCACTAACATCTTGGTGTGCATTTAAAATAAAGTTAGATAAACCAAACTTTTCAAAATCTTCTATTAAATTAGTTTCATCGATAAAGCTTTTAAAGCTTCTGCCCATCATATTAGTTTCAGTAGAAATTGAAGTGATTATTTCAAATATTTCTTTAATATTCTTTGTATCTTCATTAATCTCAATTTGAAAATTAAACATTTGATTATCAGATTTATGTTCTATTAACTTTACATCTGTATATGCTTCAAGCAATATAAATGTCGATTTTTCAAGATCTCCCCACCTATTACCTTGTTCTATTCCAAACATGGTATAATCTAGTTTTATGGTTTTTGTATTAATATTATATTCTAGTTTTAATGTTCCTGAATGAGCTCTTAATGGTATTTTGTAATATAAATTAATATGAGGGAAAGAATTTTCAGTATATAAGAATGAAATTTTATCCCCAATGGAATACATTTGAGATTTGACAAAATTTATTGACCGTTCACTTAAAATTTTATCATTTATTTCTTTTAAAAACTTAGGTAAGTTTTTTATTAGGCTATGGCTTGTATCAATTGATTTTCTTCCAATGCTGCTAAGTAAAGTTTGGTGAACTAACGTATATAAGTCAGCCAAACTCTTTCCTGTTACATCAATAAATCCATATCCTAGTCCTGAGTCTTGAAAAAAATCTGCTTTAATAACAGAGAAATTTTCAGATGGAAGTAATTCAACTTCTTCGTTAGAGCTATCTTTGCTTTGAAGAAACTTTTTCATTTCCATAATTCTGTCTGGATGCTGTTCTCCAACTTGAGATTCCATAACTTTAAAAAACTCACCCAGCATTAATCTAAAATTTTGAACTTGTAATTCTTTATCTTCATATAATGGAGAATTTTGCAGTTGCTTTATTGATAAATCAATTGCGTCAACTAAGCGATAAAGCTGTTTGCTAGCTAAGTTAGAGCTGAGTTTGTTTTCTTCGCTAAATGTAATTAGGCCAGTTATCTCTTCAATTTTAGGCTGCAGCTCTTTTTCAAAGAGTTTTTTAAAGTTTTTAGGTTCACTCCATTGCCCTATTTGATGCTCCATTCTATCAATTAACTTTGAGGCTTTTAAAATATCTGAGCTTGATTCTAAATTCTGTTCATATTCAGCTTGAAGCTTAGGCAGAGCCATTTCTTTAGATTCTTCATATTTTGAGAGAAAATTTACATTCATCCAATAATCTTTTAAATCAAGCTCTATAATATTATTTACTAAAGCTTCTAACTTCTCTGCTCTTTCTGGGGTTTGACATTCTTTGTAACAAAAGGATAACCATTTTGAGCGATCTTCTTCATTAATTAAATGAGCCTTATGCCTGGCTAAATTTAAGAATTGACTTTCATCTACATTACTTAAATCAAATCCAGCTTGAGTCACTTCTATTCTTAATTTTTTTTTCAGATCATGCGTTGCTATTTCATTAAATAATGAAGTAGATAAAATTCCAGATTTCCCTTTAGAAGATATCAAACCATTAAATTTCTGATGAATATTTAAATAATTGAGTTTAATTTCTGCATCTTGTGGATTAGCGTCAACTTCCTTCATGCTCTTGTATAGTTCTAGTCCAGTAATAATTAATTGTTCATATGTAGAAGATGCTATTTCTTTCTCATTTTTAATGCTAGTAATAAAGTTAAGTAGATTTGCTAAAGTTTCTTTCTGCTCTATAAATTCTTCATCATTAGCTGGAAATGTTAAAAGTTTCTTTAAATCTTCTTTGATTTCTTGCTCGCCATATAATTTACATTCTTTAAGTTCAGTTTCATCTTGGATAAAGCGGAATAGCTTCTGCGTTGCATCTGGGTTTATTCTAGATTCAATGACTAGCTCTCCAATGGTCTTCGCCTTCACTACAGGAAACTCATTTATTGGGCCCTGCGCAAACTCTCGTTTAATTGGAGTCACATGCTCGGCTAAAGAAGAGCGGAAGATTCCTTCTTCAATTAAACTATCTTGATATTGATCCTTAGAAATTTGATAAATTGAGCTATGTTGGGGGTCTATAACTAAATTATTTTCTTCTAAATTTTGCACCCAATTTTCTGCCTTAGCATAATCATCAGCATAAATTACAGGAATTGCCTGTGAAGTGAAAAATCCCGCTTCATGGGAAGTGTCTGGTGCGGTTTTATCAATAATCACTGCTTTAATCTTGCTATCTTTACTTTTTAAATAGCTAGTTAGCGCCTGATCAATGCTTTTACATATAATAACTTCATCTTTGGAAGTTATAGCTTTAGTAACCATAACATCAGGAGTTATGATTTCTCCATCAATATGAGCAGGTTTTTCTCTGCTAATAAAGTCATTACTAAGAGCTGATGGCGCCACTCCTCTTCTCTTTCCTTCAGGAATTGGCCTTGCTTGTACAATGTTTATTTTGTTGTTATTAGGATCGAATACGAACTCTAGATCCATACGCATGCCATATTTGCTTTGTACAAATTTTGAAAATTTAGCTAAACGCATGCTTTGTTCTTCGCTTAAAGATGGATGCTTTGCAAATTCAGTATTTTCAACTTCTTCTAATTCTAGTTTATTATCTTGCTCATTTAACTTAGGAATAATTCTAACTTTTTTATCACCAATATATTGATGCACAACATCTTCATTGGTTACAAAGAAATTATCAAAATTACCTTTACTATTAACCACTAATTCACCATGCCCATGGGCTGCTTGGATTCGAACGTTCCTAGCATCTGTATAGACTACTCCAGAAACTGGAGGAAATTTAGAACTTAAAGTTTCTCCTACAAGCTCCTGAATTAAGCATGGCATTAACGGAGGTGACTTGGTTATATCTTCTCCAGACTTAAGCCTTTGAGACATTGATTTTTCACTAAAATATGAGCTAATAACTATGCCAATAGATGAACTGATTGAATCAGAATCAGAGGGAACACTTTCATTTCCACCAGGATTTGCTACATCAACTCTGTCTTCATCTCCAGTGCTTCGAACCATTTGTTTAGCATCAGGATTCATACCCTCTACTATAATCTTATTTTCACCATTGAATGCTACTTGAATCATTCCTTGTATTTCTCTTAGCTTATCAATTGCCTGAGGATTCAAGCTTTCATCTGCACTGCCTTGGAGAACAGTAAATTCTTGCCATTTTTCTTTCAATAAGGGAGCATATTCATTTAAATGTGTGACAACAGCTTGATTAGAAATGCTGATATGCTTAGGAATAACCACATCTATACCCTCACCTTGAGCTTCATTGAATTCAAGTAATATCTGATCTAGATAATCTAGATTAGCTGCTTTATAACCATTTTCTTTAGCTAAATCTATAAGCTCTTGGGGATATGAATTTTTCGTAATAAAACAACTCCTGTTTCTTTTGTATTATTATATAATAAACGCACTTTATTAATAACTCATTAACATCACTTTTTTGCACATAACTACACTATAGTAAAAATATATGAGCTATAATTACAGCTTGTATAACTCATAATTAACTATATAATGAGTTATATAAGTGTGTTTTATGGATCATGGATATGAAGTGGAATTGGCAACAGCCTAATTGGCCTAACTTTGTTTATAATAATTCAGCTTTACAGGAATTAGAAAATCAATTTTTAAGAAATACAGATGTTATTATTGCGATTCAACAATATTTAGACCAAGCTGATAAAGACTATTTGAAAGTTCACATAATTAGTGAAGAGGCTTTAAGAACCTCTGAGATTGAAGGGGAATATCTTAATCGCGATAGTGTGCAATCATCTATACGGAAACATTTTGGCTTAAACAGCGATAATCGTAGAGTTTCAGCTGCTGAATCTGGAATATCTGAAATGATGATCAGTTTATATAAATCTTTTAATCAACCCATTTCAAATGATTATTTATTTAAATGGCATATAATGATTGCTAATGGACGTAATGATTTAAATGCAATTGGTAGCTACAGGAATCATGAAGATCCTATGCAAGTTATTTCTGGTCCGATTGGTAACGCTAAAATACATTTTGAAGCTCCACCTTCCAAAGAAGTTGTTATTCAAATGAAAAAATTCATTAGTTGGTTCAATAAAACTGCGCCAAGTGGTGAAATGAAGTTATCACCTCTCATAAGGGCAAGCATTGCACACCTATACTTTGTTTCTATTCACCCTTTTGAAGATGGTAATGGAAGAATTGGCCGCGCTATTGTAGAAAAGTCATTAGCACAATTTATGAACCAGCCTACTCTTATCGCTTTATCACAAGTAATACAAAATAAAAAGAAATCATATTACTCAGCATTAGAGAATAATAACAAGATAATGAATATAACAGAATGGATTGAGTATTTTGCTAAAACCATTCTTGAAGCACAAGAATATACATATAACTATATAGATTTTCTTATTAAAAAAGGAAAACTATATAATAAAATTAAAAATCAATTAAACTTAAGACAAGAAAAAGTTATTCAGCGTATATTTAATAAGGGACCAGAAGGATTTGAAGGTCGATTAAGTGCCAAAAACTATATTAGTATTACTGAAACCTCGAAGGCCACAGCAACCAGAGACTTACAAGATTTAGTTATTAAGGATATCTTAATAGCAAAAGGTGAACTTAAAACCACACGCTATTATCTAAATATCTAAGAGATTATTTTATCATTCCATTGTCTTTCTTAGATCTATTTCTAACTTTTTTCTTCTCTTGATCCTCTGCTTTTCTTGTTCTGGTAATTTGTTTTCCTGTCATTAAATATAAAGCATTTAAAAAAATATTCTTAATTTCTTATTTAGATTTCTCAATTAAAACTTCAAAATCAAAATCTTTTTTATGATTACAATTTGGCATATCAAGCTTAGATGGGTGAGACTGATCATCAGAAATTTTAGCCTTAGTTACTAAATTCTTATTTATAAAGGTAAGCTCAAGAAGTTTTGGTATCTTGCCTTTAGAATTATTTGTAACAAAGCTTTCCCATCCACAATTATTTCCATGCACATTTAAAAGATAGAAATTTTTATTTAAATCAGATAAAAGCTTAAGGGCTTTATTAAACTGATCTGGAACATCTCTACCTAAATGCAGCTCCATTACGATCGCGGGTATATTTTTTGAACTTTCAAGGATCTCAGAAAATGTTTCATATTCAGCTCCTTCAATATCCATTTTAATAAATATTTTTTTATTCTCTAGAGCTAAATCTTGAATTTGCTGATTAAAAGTAGAAATTTTTAGAGAATTATAAGGATTATATAAAAACTCATCTGTTCCAAGACATTCAGGAATAAAATTTGTAAGACTGTTATTAATTTCAATAGATTCTACGCTACAATCGAAGCCAAATGATGGCTTATTAAATTTTGTAGAAAAATCTTCTTCAAAAGAAATATCATCTTTCACACCATAACCAAATAAGGCGTCTGCTGCCTTAAGAGCAGGAACTGGTGATAAATATCCTCCATCACCTTCCCTTCCTATTCTAATTAATTTAATAGGACCATTCTCATCTTCAACACTATAAACTTTTAGTAAATCAACAAATTTTTCTAATTTAGCAGGAGATAAAGACTCTTCTAGAATAACTTGGTTTAAATAATCAAGTTTTTTTTCTAATTCAAGAGTAGATACAGCAATTTTTCTAGCAAAATTCTTTTTAAGACTGCGCTCTCTTCCATAAAGAATTCCAAAAAGCAAAGAAAGAACTAAAATTATTAAAAATAATGTTTTTATTTTCTTATTTTGACTCATTATATATACCTTATATACTAAAAGAATTTCCACATCCACAACCACTAGCGGCTAGAGGATTTTTTATTTGAAAAAAAGCACCGTTTAAATCTTCGTTATAATCTAGTATACTGCCTCTAACTAAGTCAAGTGATGTTTTATCTATAACTATTCTTGCCCCCGACTCTTCAATATAAAGATCATCATCTGTGGGAGTATCCAAAACAAATTCGTAATTATATTGAAAGCCAGAACATCCCCCACTTTCTATTGAAACTCTTAATTTCACAGAAGAGTCATTTCTTTTGGCTATTAAGAATGCTATGCGTTTTATTGCAGATTCTGACATTGAAAAATCTAGACTCATGTAATTTAATACCTTTTTATTGTTGTATAATTTATATTATTAACTAATTATACCCTTTA
>Ga0129324_10002148_pt1 | contig 12261 bp, 26 predicted proteins | sample CPBDNA_7_FD_96879 | JGI IMG/M metagenome (GOLD analysis project Ga0129324, IMG submission 96879) | Freshwater to marine salinity gradient microbial communities from Chesapeake Bay, USA - CPBay_Spr_15_0.2_DNA | ecosystem: Environmental > Aquatic > Marine > Coastal | place: USA: Chesapeake Bay... | reverse complement strand
TACTAACTTTAACATTAATAATATACTTTGAGGATAAACTTATGAAAACTGCACAACCTTTAAACATAAAAGTAATTACTACTCGACCGGCACCAAAAAGAATAACGCAACCAGCTTCAGATTGGAGAAATATTCTGGCACCGATGAAGCGTGGACACTGGTTTGAGGTAGAGTGTAAGACAGGCGATAACATATATAGCAGAGTTAGTGCTGCTGCAAATGCTTATTGCAAAGGCCGCTATACTTTTTACAAAGTCGAAGAAAACCGATACATCTTTGAAATTATTAAAGGATAAAAAAATGAATAAATTATTTGAAATGTTTGACCGTTATGTGGACGAAAAGATTATTGCTAAAACTAATGAGCTTGAGGGCTTACAGATCAGGGATGCTAACAGGATTGCTGACCTAGAGCGTAGATTATCTGGAGCTGTGGACATGATCGAGATACAGCGCGGCTGGATAGATAAGCTTAACGATGCAAAGGGTTTAGACTTTGATGTAGCCGAAGCAGAGCAGGCCTTAGAAGACTTTGAGTACAGAATATCTGAGCTAGAGTGCACAATAGAAGATAAAGCTGATTGCGAAGAAATAGAGACAGCCATTGATAATATAATATCTAACATGGAGCTTCCAGACTTAGAGACAGCAGCATATGATGCAGTGGTCACAATCTTATCAAGAGAAAGATTTAAACTCATACTAGAGGAATAAAAAATGAAGACTAGAATCCATGTTAATCAACATAACATCCGTGCTAATTCTAAAGGTGCTAACCTTCCAGTCCTAACTGTTAAAGATTATAAAGAAAATAGAAAGACTAATAACGTAGAGATATTAGACGGCAACAATAATGTAGTAGCTACTATAGTTTATAGCCCAGAAAAACCACTATCTTGTGGTGCTAAAGTGTGGATAGAGACTGACTATGAGGTGAGAGCATGAACCATTCAATCGCAGTATGGAACATTACATTTTACAAAGTAGATGAGGGCGGCGAAGCCCTAACTGACAATAAGGGCAACGTACAACTTTATTACGCCACTGATTGGGACTGCTCATACCTTGCAGAAGGTTTGGACGATGATGACTTAGAGGAAATTAATTATGTGGGCAATTGATTGGAGTGAAATGGGGTGTACTCAGTACGCTGAAACCTTAGAAGATGCACATAAAATTGGTCAGCGTGGCGGGTCATTCTATATAATTACTTTTTTAGGAGGCGTTAAAAATGATTGAAGCATTTATGTGTTTAGTATTTTTTATTTTATTATCTGCTGGGCTGTATGGTTCTTGGCTAATAGTAGAAGACAAACAAAAAGCTTATGAGGAGCGTAAAAAAAATGAACAATAAATTAAAGATGCAAATAGATCTTACTTCAGAGATACAAACTTACAAGGTTTTAATGTCCGAAGTAATTGGTTACTATATAAATGTGGCAGCTGAAAGCCCCGAAGAAGCAGAAACATATGCCAGATTAAATAACCGGGACAGCATGTACAAAAGATATGGCGACAAAGTAGTAGAAACAGAGTTTGTCGAAGTCGTAGAAGCTCTAAGCAAAGGAGATAAAGGTGTCCCCAAGCCCCAAAAAAGCTGAGTTCATAGGCAGCCATGAGCACTTAGTAACAGGTGCTTTTTATACGGTGTCAGAATATGCAGCGATCAATGACATCCCAATTAAAACTATGTGTAGCAGGCTATTAAGAAACTATAAAGTAACAAATAAAATGTTGCTTCCGGCTCCTTCTTTTGCGCCTGTCAGTAATTTAGAAACAGATGCACAAAGGCTCTCTGCTTTGTGGTTAAATAAAAAACTATAAAGGTATATAGACTATGAATACTTATGAGTGTAGCTACTGTAATAAAATGTTTAGAGTATTAGAAGATATAAAACAACCTAACACAGAAATATGTAGCATCTGTATAGAAGTAATTAACAAGAGCATGTCATCATCACACTTTGAATATGTAGATGAAGATGATTATACTTTGTAAGTAACTTAAAGACATCTTAGTAGGTAGTTGTATTTAGTTTAATAACATATTTAAAACTATGAAGTAATCATAGCATATTTTAGTATTAAAAACAATGCAGAAACTACCTTGACAACTAAATAATTTTATAGTAATATCACAAAACTTAAACAGGAATACTAAAATGACTAATATTATACCAATGTTTTCAAACAACACAGCTCTTACAGCAATTAGAAGCCGCGGTTACGGAGAAGCTAACTTCGATATAGCTACTACACCTTTGGTTTATTTTGCTGATGAATATCGAACCAAGTTTCCTAGCTCCAAGTCTGTTATCTATCGTACAGATACTGGTCAAGAACTAGGTGTCCACGGTCATGGTTACAAAGCAGTAGCACCTAAACACATGATAGATGTTACTCGAAATATCATTGAGCGTTCTGACTTGTCCATCAATGGCATGGAAGAAACGATCAGGACTTCACACGATGGCTCTAGAACGTTTGTAAAATACCGCTTACCTGAGCACACTTACAAGACTTCTGACGGCGACACAGCTTCCTTGAGCCTTCTAGCTATATCTTCTTTTGACGGCACATGGCCTTTCATGCTCAGCGCTGCAGCGATTCAAACAGCGTGTACAAATCTTCAAGTTTTTGTGAGCGGTGGTGTTGCAATATACAAAGCTAAGCACACACAATCTTTAGACATTGAGATGGGTGGCAGAGTAGTTACTCAATCTCTGCAGATGTTTCACAAAGAGCGTGACCTTTGGCAACAGTGGCACAGCACAGAGTGTAGTGATCAAGCAGCATTTAAATTCTTTGTCACTGCTTTAAAATGTGAAGGAGCTATTAAGCTTATTGATTCTGGAGTTACTCAACCTGATATGGTTTTATATGATATGCCTAGAAAAAATACAAGCTTAGAATATATCTGGAATAAGTACAAAGATATTTATTCGAAGAGCCTAGGCACTAATTACTGGGCTGTGTATAATGCTTTGACTGACTGGTCAACTCATGCACAAACAGTAAGGACTAGCACCATAGCTAACATCGCAGCAGTACAAAATCAAAGACAGCAACTAGTTCGTGAAGCTGTTAAACTTAATCGACAGATGAGAGCAGCATAATATGACTAAGCAATTTGGTTCTAATTTTTTCACAATTAATATTCGCAACGGGGTCGGTTTTGATTTAGAGTTTACTGATTCCAGAGCTGTCTGGGTTGAGAACTCTTTTACAGAAGAAGTAATCGCAATGTTATTTGAGGGGGTAGTTCTGCTACTCCCATTTGTGGTGGTCACGTTCGGTAAAATATATTCGGGGGAAGATTGATGATAGATGTTCTATTTAGTTTAGATCTTTTACTTTTGATACCAATCAGTATTATTATTATAATATTTTTAATAGTTAAAGAAGAGGCAGAAAAATGAAAGGACAAACTCATGGCGGTAAAGGCAGCACAGCAAGACCAACAAGCCAAAGTTTCTATGACAATTTCGACGCTATTTTTAAAAAGAAACCAGAGCAGGAGGTGACCAACGTGTTTAAAGAATATATGCAAGGTGGTTTAACGCCAGAGATTCAAGCGTTATTGAAGGCGCAAGTAGATATTAAACAAGGTTTATTTTCTATTAAGCAGGCCGCCAATTTCTATGACGTTGAGATAATGGATATTATAAACTTTATAACAGAGTCTCAAGAGTATGACGAGTACAGTAGGAGCGCACGTTAATGGCTCGCCACTGCTACATTGAAATCGGTTAAGCCAACCAACGCCCCGAAAGGGGCAACACAACAAAAGGTGCTAAAGATGAAAAATAGTATTCAAAAAACAGATCCTTGCCGCGACCTTAAAGCCGAACTCGCAGAGATAGAGGCCACCATTCAACGTCTAAATCAAGAACGCGAGAATCTCATTGATGATATAGCGGATATCTATTCAGCATGGGAAGACGCTCACGATGAGCGCTACCAGTTACCATTCTAACTCAACCGAAAAGAGGCTAAAAATGAATACTTTACAAGTGTTTAACAAAGTTGAAGATCATCTACTCTCACAAGGTGAACGGTCTGTGAAATATCTCGACGTATGCGTGTACAGAGGAGAATACGGTATGTCATGCGCTATCGGCTGCTTAATTAAGGATGAATTTTATCATGAAGGTTTAGAGGGCATAGCTATGTGGGCCGATGAAAAGGAAGAAGATCGCCAGATGCTACTTGAAGAAGCGTTAATAAAGTCTGGTATTGATCTAAAGCCAGCAACAACTTACATGCTTAGCGACCTTCAGTATTTACATGATCGAAAAAAGCCACAAGACTGGGAGCAGGAACTACAAAAGCTAAGGGCGAAATACTTTGGCATCGACACATCAAACACTTATGACGAAAAAACTGCAATTGATCGACATAACAAACAGCAAACAGACGGGGTGAGTAATGACTGAGTACTATCCAGACAACTGGGTTGTGTTAAAAATAAAAAAGGGCAAAGGTACATTTCCCTTTTACAAAGTGTTAGCAGGATGGAGCGGGGGATATACTCAAGGCGACAGTTGGCGTATGAACTCTGGTGTCGTTCGTGTAGAAGACTCTGGTGAGCACTGGAGATTCTATGCTTACAGCGGCAGTTGTTATATATGTCACAAAGAACAGTACCAATTGCGCATGAATACTTCTGGCATTCACGACAAATTAAAAAAAGAACTTGGGTCGTTGGTACAAATGATGCCAGAAGATACAGATTGGCTGACACTTAACCGGAGAAATACAGATGCTTAAGCTTGATAAGTTTGTAACAAATTGTTTATTTGAAGACCCGAACTGGTCAGGAAAGTTAAGCGAAGTAAGCAACAAAAAGAAAGACGATATTTGTTTTATGTGGTTGACTCAGAACTTGCGTTGGTGTAGTGAGGTGTTCCCTTACTGCCACAATTATGTTGATTCATATCCTTCTTTAGTGCTCGATCTTTATCACGTACAAGAAGGATGCTTTACTCGCAAGTCAATACTAAACGCAGCTCTGTATTATAAAAAACAAGACCTACGTTTAAACCTTTCTTTAAAACACTATGAACATGACTGTCTCTATAGCCATGCGTCAGGTTATTTTAAAGAACAACTATTTTCTATGCAGCCTTTAGCATTTGAAAAGTGGTACAGAAGTAAGATCTATTTATACCTAGAAGTAATGTTAAGCAAACTAGTACTTGAAGCATATCATAAAGAATTAAACAACGGAGAAAAGAATGATAGAAGAAAATAGAGGAATAGAAATTTCAATTCAGCGCGTAGTGTCTTGGCACTTAGCTCGCAATTTAATCCATGGCTCAGATGACAAGGCACAGGTATTAAAACTGATCCAAGAACTTGGCGAGTTGTCAGACAGTATATGTAAAAAGAAGACACCCATAGATGACATCGGCGACATCATTGTGATCTTGATTAATATTGCAGTCCGTAATAACCTATCCTTAAAGGATTGTATTGATCATGCTTATGAAGATATTAAAGATCGTAGAGGCCGCATGGAAGACGGCATTTTCATTAAAGCATCGGACATAAAAGACTTTGATTCTATTGGAAACCAATAGCAGTTGACAAGCCAGTAATAAACTGTTATGCTGGCACATTAATTTAACACCAACCAGAGGAAAGCAACATGGCAATACTAAATGGCACAGCTTATTGGGCGAGCATCACTTCCCCTAACACTAACTACGAACCTGTCTATACAGTTAATCTTGTAGTAGATGATCAAACAGCAGCTGACTTTAAGAAACGTGGCTACACCGTTAAGCAAATGGACGAAGGCCAAGCGATTATCATTAAGCGAAAAGTGAATGGCCCGAACGGAATGGTTCGAGAAGCTCCTCGTTTGTTTGATAAGTATAAGAACCCACTCGATGCCCGTGTAGGTAATGGCTCAGTTGTTCGAGTACAGTACAAGGAATGGGAAAGTGTATGGAAAGGAACCACATTCAAGGGCTTAGATCTACAAGCTGTACAGGTTCTTGATCTAGTAGAAGTCGGCTCACCCGATGGTGCTGAGTTTGACGCATTCGAAGACGACGAAATGGAGAATGAGTTATGAGTATTATTACAGTAGACAATGTTAACTATGAAACAGAACTGTTTTCAGAAAGAGGAAAAGGACTGATACAAGCTCTGCTCGAGGCTGATGTACGGCTTCGAGAAGCGACGATGACTGCAACGCTACTACAGGCAGCAACTCTTTCGCTAATTGGAGAGCTTAAAGCTGAGCACCTCACGGAAGAAACAATCGCACCAGAAGACGGAACCGATACAACCACTGAGGAATAAACGTAATGGCATTTGTTAAACATAAATTACCATGTAACAAATGCGGCGGAAGTGACCCAGTTTCTTTAGATGATAAAGGAGCTGGGTTTTGCTTTAGCTGCAATACTTATTTTAAAAACTATAGCACATCGGAAGTGCCACAAAACACAGATACTATAACGGACTTTAAAACGTATCAGAGGAATAGCAGCATGGAGACACAGGGTTTTGAAGCCTTTCATCCGCTGACAGATCGGAAGATTAGTTTAGAAACAGCAAAGAAGTATGGCGTAAAATCTACACTCAACCCAGACGGCTCTGTCGATAAACATTACTACCCTTTCTTTGTAGGCACTGAGCTTGTAGCTACAAAGATTCGCAAAGCTAATAAAGAATTTGCATGGACTGGAAATTCAAAAGAAGCTGGTCTCTTCGGCGAACACTTATTCAAAGGTGGCGGAAAGTTTATCACCCTAGTCGAAGGTGAGTGTGATGCGATGGCAGCGTATGAATTGATGGGCAGCAAGTGGCCAGTTGTTTCAGTTAAGCTTGGGGCTTCCGGCGGCCTCAAAGATGTTAAGCAAAGCTTGGAATTTTTGGAATCCTTTGAATCTGTTGTCATCAACTTTGACAATGACAAACCCGGAAACGATGCAGCTCGTGAGATTGCAAAGATTTTAATGCCCGGAAAAGCTAAGCTCATGCAACTTCCCGAAGGAACTAAGGACGCTAATGAGCTTCTGCGTCAAGGAAGACACGCTACTTATGTATCTTGCTTCTGGGATGCTAAGCCTTATACACCTTCCGGTGTTCTCAATGTATCTGAACAGCGCGAAGCTTATCAGAAAAGCGACCGCAAAAGATCTATCCCTTATCCGTGGAGCGGACTCAACAAGAAGCTTGAAGGCTTAAGATCTGGAGAGCTAGTAACTCTTACTGGCGGCACAGGTCTAGGTAAGTCTAGCGTGACACGAGAACTTGAACACTGGTTAATCAACAACACCAAAGACAATGTAGGCATTATAGCTTTAGAAGAAGACTGGCGTAGAACTATTGACGGCATACTCTCTATCGAAGCAAACGCTAAGCTACACATTGATCGTATCAAATCTGAGTTTGTACCAGAGCAGCTAGATAAATACTATGACAATGTTTTTGCTGGCGATAACGAGGGCCGTGTTTGGATACATGCCCACCATGGTATGAATGATTTGGATAGCATCTTCAGCAAGCTGCGTTATATGATCATTGGCTGTGACTGTAAGTGGATCATTGTAGACCACCTTCACATGTTGGTATTGTCTACGCTAGAGAGCGACGAGCGCAAAGCTATTGACAGCATCATGCACCGCTTAAGAACTCTTGTAGAAGAGACAGGCTGTGGCATGGTCTTAGTGTCACACTTGCGTAGAGTCGAAGGCAACCGTGGTCACGAGAACGGAATCGAGACAGGACTAAACCATCTTCGAGGAAGTCAAAGTATTGCTCAGCTCTCTGATTGTGTTATTGCACTAGAGCGAAACCAACAAGCTGAAGATGTTATTGAAGCATCAACTACCAAAGTGCGTGTCCTTAAATCTAGGTACACTGGTGATGTTGGTGTAGCGACTAGCTTGCTTTATGATAACAATACTGGTAGACTAAAAGAAATAGTAGGGTCTTATGACATTGATCATTTTCAAGGAGATGAGCTGTGAGTAATTTTAATCTTGTATTCGACATTGAAGCAGATGGCTTAGAACCTACTCAGATTTTCTGTATTGTTGCTCAGGATGTAGACACACTGGACGTGTTTACATTTGACAACACCCAGCTCGATGAAGGCTACGCCATGTTACAGTCAGCAACAAAGCTAATAGGCCACAACATCATTGGCTATGACATCCCCGCCATTAAGAAGATTACTGGCATTGATTTATTTGACAAGAAGATTGTAGATACTTTAGTTCTGTCTCGTCTGTTCAACCCAACCCGCGAAGGCAACCACGGTCTTGAAAGCTGGGGCTATAGACTGGGGCACAAGAAAGGAAACTATGGCGACAGTGACGCAGCGTGGGAAGCATATAGTCCTGAGATGTTAGAGTACTGTAAGAACGATGTGCTTCTTAATACTAAAGTTTTCCAGCATCTTAAACTAGAAAGCCGTGGGTTTACTCCGCTATCAGTTCAAATAGAACATGGCGTTGCTAAGATTGTAGATCAACAAAGAACCAATGGTTTCTTGTTAGATCAGCGTAAAGCTATGGAATTAGTTGCTCAGTTCCAAGAAAGACTTCAGGCAGTTAAAGAAAAAGTACAAGAAGTTTTTACGCCTCTTTCAGAAATACAGATACTAAAGCCAAAGTACACCAAGACAATGAGCTTAGCTAAGACAGCTGTTGATCAACACGGCAATGGCGTGAGACTCACAGAAAAAGAATACTTGCAAATGGTCGTAGCTAATAAACCAATACAGCGCACCACTTACACAGAGTTTAACTTAGGTTCTAGGAAACAAATTGGCGAGTACTTAATTCGTTTTGGCTGGAAGCCCACAGCATACACACCAACCGGACAGCCAATTGTGGATGAAAGTATCCTCAGCCGTGTTAAAAATATACCAGAAGCTGCGCTCATTGCTGAGTACTTGATGCTTCAAAAGCGCTTAGCCCAAGTAAATAGCTGGCTCAAAGAACTAAAAGACGATGGCAGAGTACACGGCTATGTCAATCCCAATGGCGCTGTAACAGGACGGATGACACACAGCCATCCTAACATGGCACAGATACCAAGTAGCAACTCACCCTACGGTTCTGAGTGTAGGTCTTGTTGGACTGTACCTGCTGGCCGTAAGCTTGTTGGTATTGATGCCAGCGGATTAGAGTTGCGAATGCTTGCACATTATTTAAATGACGGGGACTATACAAATGAAATTCTCAACGGAGATATACACACCGCTAATCAAAAACTTGCGGGACTTGAATCAAGAAATCAGGCTAAAACTTTCATCTATGCACTCTTGTACGGAGCCGGAGATGCAAAGCTTGGATCAGTGGCTAACAAAGGCAGAGCAGCTGGGAAGGGACTTAGAGAACGCTTCTTTGCTAATCTCCCATCATTTAAATCTCTTACGGGACGAGTACAAACAGAAGCTAAAGGAGGATTCGTTAAGGCGTTAGATGGTCGCAAGCTAACAGTGCGGTCTGAGCACTCAGCATTGAACACATTGCTACAAGGCGCAGGCGCAATCGTAATGAAGAAAGCACTAATAATATTTGATGGCTATATTAAAGAGCGTAACTTGGATGCAATCTTTGTTGCTAATGTGCACGACGAATGGCAGCTAGACTGTGCACAAGAACACGCAGAGCTTGTAGGTAGAGCAGGCGTTGAAGCTATCACCCAAGCTGGCAGAGACCTTAATCTTAATTGCCCACTAGACGGAGACTATAATGTTGGAAACAACTGGAGTGAAACACACTAAATCACAGGAAAATAATATGAACATTAATCCTAAAACTAATAAGCCTTACTACTACAAAGACAGTCCAGCAGCAGTTAAAGCTAGAGACGCTCGAAGAATGTATGTAAACGGAAAAGAAATTCCAAAGTCACATCCGCTACATGCTCCCGGAAGATTTAAAACCTTTGAAGGCGCAGCTTTCTCAGCGCTTAACCAGTACTCAAACATTGTCGAGGGCCATGTTTATATTATTTCTAATCCTGCTTGGCCTGAGTGGTACAAGGTAGGCATGGCTGTTGATGCTTCTGATAGGCTTCGTGCTTTTCAAACAAGCTCTCCGTTTAGAAATTATGATCTTGCGTACTTTAAATTCTTTAATGACCGCAAAGAAGCAGAAAAAACAATACACACGCTATTAGTAAACAAAGGCATTGAACGATCAGGCGAGTGGTTCAGAGCACCAGTTAGTTATTTGATTGAAACAATTGAAAGTTTTGTAGAGCCTAAGGAAAAACAAAATGAAGCAGCTTGATACTTTAGTACCAGACATTTACAGCTTGCTCGAAGGGCTTTCTAACGGGGAGCCTTTGCCGCTCAGCGAAGAAGCTATTGAGGCTACAGTTGTAGGGATAAAAAAAGCGATTAAAGATTGGGCTACGCCTAGAAGTACTGAGAACACTTTTACTTTGCGTATGTCTAACATTGGAAAACCAGCACGTCAGTTGTGGTATGAGAAGCGTTCTGAAAATCCTCGCGGCAGTGTTGATGCGCCAACACAAATTAAATTTTTATACGGACATCTGCTTGAAGAAATTGTTTTGATGCTTGTGCGCATGGCAGAGCACACAGTAACAGATGAACAAAAAGAAGTTACAGTTGAAGGCATTGTCGGCCACATGGATTGTAAGATAGACGGCCAAGTAGTTGATGTTAAGAGCGCTTCTAAGTTTGCATTCAATAAGTTTAAACAAGGACGCTTAGCAGAAGATGATCCTTTCGGATACCTTGGACAGCTTTCAGGATATGAAAAAGCTGAGGGCACACAAGACGGCGGTTTCCTTGTGATTAACAAAGAAAGCGGCGAACTGTGCATGTACATCCCAGAAGATCTAGATAAGCCCAACATAGAGACACACATTTCTGAGCTAGTTCCTGCGTTAGATCTTGACACTAAGCCCGCTTTTTGTTATAGTCCTGTACCAGATGGCAAGAAAGGAAACATGAAACTGCCAAGCGGTTGTGGCTGGTGTAGATATAAGTTCGACTGTCATCAGGATGCTAATGATGGAGCAGGCTTGAGAGTCTTTAAGTACTCGACTGGCCGAACATACTTGACCACAGTTGTTTCAGAACCCAATGTTGAGGAGATCCTATGAACCGCAAGAAATCAAAGCGCATTAAGCTGCAGTCCTCCAAGATAATTGTTACTTGGCTGCGCTCAATTCTTTCAGAAGAAGAAGGAGCTAAGGTGAATTTAAAAACCTTTAAAGAACTTCTTCCTGCGCAAACACACTTCTATGGAGGCGGCAAGTTCTTGCTGAATGCGTACACTGAGAAGTGGACACAGAAGAAAATCAAACAGGCTTCAAAGCTTTACCCGTCTATTAGACTTGAAGATCTTACAATTGATCATCTGCTTAGAAAAGCGGAGTTTTAAAATTGAAAACTATAAAGAAAGGTTATCGCAAAGCAAAAGTCAAAAGGCCCACCGAAAAGAATGTTGTCACTGGCTACGATTCAAACTGGGAATATGAACTGCATTCCGGTATACTTGACTCATGGAGTTTTCATACTGATAAAATTTCTTATACTGTCGAGCACAAATATGAGCCTGACTTTGTAAAAGAAATTGACGGTAAGAAAATATTACTGGAAGCCAAGGGACGGTTCTGGGATTTTGCTGAGTATAGTAAGTATATCTGGATCAGCAAAGTGTTGCCCGAAGATGTTGAGTTAGTTTTTTTGTTTGCTAATCCCAGCGCTCCGATGCCACAATCAACCAGACGCAAGGACGGCACAAGAAGATCTCACGGTGAGTGGGCAAGTGCTAATAGCTTTCGGTGGTTTAGTGAACACAGCATCCCCGAAGACTGGATCAATAAAGAGAAGCGAGATACTTTTGATGACTGATGAAAGTAGAAAAGACGAAAGACGAAACAGGTTTGATAGAAAGAAAAAGAAAATAAAAAACTCAGATAAGACAACAGCCAAACACTTTTTAGCTGAGCCATTTAAAAGAACACCAAACATTAAACGAAGAGCACTTGACTATGAGTATTAACAGCACAACACCAGAAATGTGGGACGCACTACGCAAGAAGCATTCGCCTATTGAGAACAATCCACTAACAAACGCACTAAAGAGCTACGCAGCAGAAGCAGAGAAAGAAGCTGAAGACATGGTGGGTGCGCCTAAGCACTACAACTCAGGGAATATAGAGTGTATTGATGCAATAGAGGAATCCATGTCCAGTCATGCATTCAAAGGCTACCTCAAGGGCAACTGCATGAAGTATTTGTGGCGCTAT
>Ga0129324_10002144_pt1 | contig 12273 bp, 16 predicted proteins | sample CPBDNA_7_FD_96879 | JGI IMG/M metagenome (GOLD analysis project Ga0129324, IMG submission 96879) | Freshwater to marine salinity gradient microbial communities from Chesapeake Bay, USA - CPBay_Spr_15_0.2_DNA | ecosystem: Environmental > Aquatic > Marine > Coastal | place: USA: Chesapeake Bay... | reverse complement strand
TAAATAATTAAAGAAAGAAAACGTTATAAATAGTAGATAAAGCATGCATCCACAAGTGCAAAAGTTAATTTCAGCTGAATATGCTGCGCAGCGGTCGGAAGAGTGGCTTAAACTAAGAGGAAACATGCTAACGGCAAGTGACGCAGCAACTGCTATTGGTGATAATCCTTATGAAAAACCAGAAGATTTAATTCTTAAAAAATGCGGTCACAATAAATTTCATGGAAATGAATTTACTGCCCACGGCAATAAATACGAAGACGAAGCAAGAGATATTTATTGTGAACGGTATGGTGAAGTTTCGCACGAGATTGGATTATACCCACATCCAGAAATAAAATGGTTAGGCGGAAGTCCGGACGGAATCACTGAAACTGGTAAATTAGTTGAGATAAAATGCCCACTTAAACGTAAAATTACACCCGAAGTCCCTAAATACTATATGCCTCAGTTGCAACTCTTAATGGAAATTCTGGATTTAGAAGAAGCTGTATTCATTCAATATAAACCATCTGAAATCACGTGGCCACAACCACCTGAATTTGTATTGACCGAAGTGAAAAGGGATAGAGATTGGTTCAAAGAAAAACTACCAATTATGGAAAATTTATGGAAGCGCGTTTTGTGGCACCGCGAAAACGGCGTTGAAGAACTTTTAAAACCTAAAAGAAAACCTAAAACTGAAAAAGTTAAAAAAGAATCCATAATTATTGAACAATGTGAGATTGTCGACACCGAAGAAGATCAACCAAATGTATTTTCGCCAGAATAAACTACATGCAAAAATTTATCATCTTTGTCGTAGTGATTATTATATATTTCACCCATTAAGTCAGAATTACATGCAATTAAATTATTTACAAAAACAAATAATGCTTGGTCTGATTTTAATTTTATATTTTTTCTTAAAACATACATAAAATTACCCATAGTCATATCTTTGGGCACAAGATATTTATGTTTTTCAATATCATTTACTCTTGAATTTTCTTTCTTATTTACGTATACAGGCACTCTGTCAGGATATTTAGATAATATTCTCTCCATTATTATTACTTGAATTTTTTATTTTAAGTAGAAGACCCTTATTTATTATCTAAAAAAAATGTCTAAATTATGATTAAGTCATTTCAGGTGATAAAGTAAGCATCTGTGTGCGATTATGGGTTCCTACTGCCCCGTTTGCGACCAATTCGTTGAGAACCTCGATGTGTGCTCAGAAGGCGAGCATGGTCAATACTCGATGAGAGATTTTTCCAAGTGGTATAGGTATGAGCCAGAACCAGAACCAGAGTATACATTTCATCTAGATGAAAAACTTTCATCTGATGCGATATGGTATTATGGTAAAGTTCGGACTCGTTCGAAGTCCAAGCAGCATCGTTCGAACATAGTAGCAACCGAAGTTCGGAAAATCCTCAATAAGATAGAGGTTACACCAGGTAAACAAGAAAAGGTTAGACTTTTCGAACTCATCCTCCTTATTTTCAAGGCAAACAAGTGGATGCTTGAAAATAAGAAAATGGCCAATATTACCCTTGTGAAAATTGACGAGTTTTCTAGTGTTAGTCCAGAGTTTAAATACTTGACATCTTTCAAGTATCAGCTCTTTGGATAGATGTATAGGTTTTTTTAAAAAAAACAATAAAAACAAAAAACTTGTCTGAAAATAATTCAAGAGTAAACTCGGGTAATATTAAGCCCAGAGGGTGACCCATACACACCAAACAATGGAGGAAGCGTTCAAGCTTGCTGTGCGAACTTTGAAAGGTCGTCTGATTGCTCCGTATCAGCGCGAGGGTGTGCTATGGATGTTATGGCGCGAACTGTCGAACGATATCAAAGGTGGATTTTTGTGTGACGAAATGGGTCTTGGTAAGACTGTTCAGACTATTTCGACAATGCTTGGAAACCCTATGCAAAAGACTTTGATTGTTGTTCCGAAATCTATAATCAATCAGTGGGTTGAAGAGATTGAACATTTCGCGCCACACCTTAAAGTTTTGATACACCATGGTCCAAAAAGAACCGATGACCCAAAAACCTTTGATGCATATGACGTGATTGTATCTCCTTATAGTATGATAGTTTCTCGCGAAAAAAAACAATCATATACTGTTTTGCATCAAGTTGTGTGGGGCAGAGTAATTTTGGATGAAGGACACGAAATTCGGAACCCTTCATCCAAAATTTCTAAATCTGCATGCACTTTGAATACAAAAATCAAGTGGATTGTAACCGGAACACCCGTATACAATTCCATCAAAGATTTTGTAACTCTGTGCAGTTTTCTTTCTATACCAAAAAATCAGGTTTTGGCTTTCAAGACAAAGATAAAAGATACATATGTGTTAAGAAGGACCAAGGAAGATGTAGCGAATTTCAATATACGACTCAAGCTACCACCTTGCGACTTTGAAAATGTTGAACTTGATATGTATGAAGACGAACTTGGTTTGTATGAGGATACATTTACTGAATGTAAAGATAAGGTAAAAGCTATATTCAAAAATTCGTCAAATGTATCCATGCATACTATGGAAGTATTGGAGTGTCTATTGAGATGTCGCCAGGCTATGATACACCCGCAGATACTAATGAATGGTATCGCCAAAAAACTTGGAGAAGTCCCAGATGAATGGCTTGGGAAAAATAAAAAAACCGAATATTTATTGAACTCTATACTATCCCACCCAGACGAAAAAAGTTTGGTATTTTCACAGTTTGTCAGTGAGATGGATATAATCAGTGACATTCTGATAGAAAATGGTATCAGTGTTTTTCGTATTGACGGCTCAGTTTCTCAGGAAGACAGAGTTGATAGAATCAAGAAATTCAAAAATACCACAAACCACTCTGTATTTCTTATACAAATAAAAGCGGGTGGCCAGGGTTTGAACCTTCAAGAGGCTACAAGAGTGTATATAACGAGCCCTTCTTGGAATCCTGCGACAGAACTTCAAGCGATTGCGAGAAGTCATAGAACCGGACAGACTAAAAAAGTGATAGTTAAAAAACTTTTATATAACGGAATCGAAAACTTGCCAAGTATAGAACACTCTATTATGAGTCTCCAAGGGCACAAATCTATAATATGTTCAGATGTATTAAATGATAAAAGGATTGTTCAGCAGATACCTACTAAAATACACAATAAAAATAATATTACAATCAAAGACTTGAAAAAAATATTCCAAGTATAATATAATAATGGTTGTAGGAACAAAAGCTCAAGTATTTCACGGAACTGCTGATAAAACTGCTGGTGGTTTAACACAGAAAAATCTATTTTTAGACGACGATGGTCGTGTCAAAAGCAAAGCCCAGTCAGATGCGGGTAAAAAAAATCCAGCACTTAAAGCCTGGCGACAAGCTCTGGACGAAGCTGGTGCACTCAAAGATGGTAAGTTTAAGCCGATCAAAAAAGGTTCAGTCCAATACAAAAAAGCAAAAAAAATATATAAAAAAAAAATTTGTGATTAAAATTAACTTAAGTGAAAGTAATGTCGAAAGTTGGAAATTTTGAAAAGTTTAAAAATAAAGAAAATTTAACAAACATTTACAAACTTATAATTGAAATGAATTTATGGGAAGAATTTAAAACATACGAAGAAATGTCTATATATGACGGAAGATTTACGAATTTTTTTTGGGAATGTGGAAAATGTGATATAGATACAGATGAAGAGTCTCTTGGAATAATGAAATATATTGCAAACAATGGCTGGAAAGATTTTGTTAGTAATTATAATAAATGAAGCCAACGATTAAAGAACCACAGGCAGTGAAAAAATGGAAAAAAGCCATCCTATTAGCAAAGAAGAAAACACATAACCAAAAAAATTTTACAATGGTAAGGGGTAAACTATTAGCAGAAGCTATGAAAATTTATTGTGCAATGGGGTATTAATTTTTTTTTTTCTTATGATAATATTAAAACAATAATGGCAAACGACTCAACACCATTTGCGAACTCCAAGAAACGCGTTATCCACAAGAGCACCAAAGGGAAATTCTATGTAATGACAGCCGACGGCAAAAAATCATACAGCCCGAAAGCCGCGTTTAAAAAGGCCGCGAACGGTAGCATGAAAACCATCAAGGCCAACAATAAAGTCCCCAATAAAATTGCACCAGCTGCGCGCAAGCCAGTCGCCAAAAAGGCGTCACCAGGCCCCCGTAGAATTGTTGGCAACGGCAAAGTAACCACCAGAAGAGTCCGCTCCAATAAAGGCGCGGCTCGCGGTGCGCGCAAAGCTCCCACCAAGCCCCGTGCCAACAAAGGTGTGACTCGCGGCCCTCGCCAGGGAACACTTCAGCGCAGAATGAATGCCAACTCCAACAGACTAGCCGCTCGCCGCGTTGCTGTTCGCAAGCCTCGTGCCAACAAAGGTGTTATTCGCGCCCCAGCTGCTCGCAAAATGGCTCAAATGATCACACCAACAGAGGCTGAGCTATACCAGATGATTTTTGGCACACCAATGCGCCGCCGCGTTGCCGCCAAAAAGCCCGCCACCAAAAAGCCCGCCGCCAAAAAGCCCGCCGCCAAAAAGACACCGCTTAACCGTATGCTAACACCTTTAAGAATTGTGCTACGCTCAAGACGTGCTAAAAAGTAAATTATAGAAAATCCGGACAAAAATAATAAAAAAAAAAAATAAAAACTTTTTAAAAAAGATATAAATGTTTTTTTTAAAAAGATGTTTTTTATATTTTTAAATTTGAAATTGAAAACCTGAAATTTCAGTTTCATCTTCTTCTGGACCATCATCAATATTAAACTGAAACCCATGAAGTCTCTGTGGTTCATATATTTTCAATTGTGAAATCTTCCATGTAAGTCCAAATTTTTTGTTTAGAAAATATACACTATTTAATTCAACCATAGAAACACCCGAATGTTTTGAATATAACCCCTTCTCGGCTTCTCGTGTGACATCAACCTCGTTTACATCAAAAATTCTAGGTTTTATAAAATTTTTCTGATCTGTATCTAATTTAACTCTAAATTTATGTTCTCTATCGAAATCTTCTTTAATATTTGAATTAAATATTTTTTCAAGGTCTATATTTTGTGTTCCAAAAATTACAACACTGTTTTCTTTTACATAATTAATCACATAATTTTCAACTTCTCTAACAAAATTATAAAACTTATGAATGTAATTATTTTCTTCGTTCCACCCTTTCATTGAAAAGTCAATATTCCATTTAGTTGGTCCTATTTCTGGAGTAAAACCGGAAACGCCAAACGGCATATACATTCTTGGTATCTGAAATCTAAGAGGTTTTTCATTTGAAAAAGAAATTGCAATTCTTTTATTATAAAATTCACTTAATTTAACATCTTCTTTCACATTAATTTCAGTGAATCTCATTATGTTTTAATTTAAAACATTTAAAACTTTAAGCCGAACAAGACGTGCAAGGTTCTAATGTGAATTGGATGGCCTTTGTTTTTGCTTTTGATCTCAAATAATACATACCTGTTTTCAGTCCTACGGACCAAGAATACATGTGCATTGATGAAAGTTTGGAGATTGTTGGGTTTTCAATAAATAGATTTAAGCTTTGACTTTGGTCTATGAAACATCCTCGATCTTTTGCCATATCTATTATTTTCTTTTGGCTGATTTCCCAAACAGTTTTATATTTAAGTTTAATATTTTCTGGGATATTTTCTATATTTTGAATAGATCCACTATAACGAATCATTTGTTCTTTCATTTCTTTTGACCATATCCCAATTTTTTGTAAATCATTGACAAGATGTTTATTAACGACTACAAATTCTCCTGCCAAAGTTCTTCTCAAATATATATTTGTCGTGTAGGGTTCTATACATTCGTTATTTCCAAGAATCTGTGAAGTGCTTGCGGTTGGCATAGGGGCCACCAGTAGGCTATTTCTAAGGCCATATTTTACGACTTTACTTTTTAGATCTTGCCAGTTCCACATTCCGCTCAATTTAGGATTCTCCCACATGTCAAATTGAAAGATTCCCTTACTTGCTGGAGAACCTTCAAAGGTTTCATATTTTCCTTCTTTTTTAGCCATGTTCATACTAGATGTAATGGCGGCGTGATAAATAGTTTCAAAAATATTATTATTTATCTCTTTCGACTCTTCACTTTCAAATGGTAAATCTAACATCATGAAAACATCTGCCAACCCTTGGACGCCTATTCCTAAAGGTCGGTGGCGCTTATTCGATTTTTCTGCAGATTTAACTGGATAAAAATTAACATCTATAATTTTGTTCAAATTAAATGTCAAAATCTCCGTGATTTCGTGTAGTTTTTTATAATTAAATTTCCCATTTGATACAAACTTAGGTAATGCTATTGAACCTAGATTGCAAACAGCAGTTTCATCTTTGTCTGTGTATTCAATAATTTCTGTGCAAAGATTACTTGATTTTATAGTTCCTAGATTTTTCTGGTTTGATTTTTTATTGCAACTATCCTTGTATAGCATATAAGGTGTTCCTGTTTCGGTTTGTGATTTAAGAATTGACATCCACACTTTAGATGCTGGCACGGTTTTTATGGCCTTTCCGTCTGATTCATATTTCATATAAAGCTGTTCGAATTCTTCTCCGTATACATCACACAGACCAGGTGCTGTATCTGGACTAAACAGAGACCAGTTTGAATTTTCTTTTACACGTTTCATAAATAAATCAGGTATCCACAGCGCAGTAAATAAATCTCTAGCCCTTGCTTCTTCATCCCCTTGATTAAGGCGAAGGTCTAAGAAATCAAAAATATCAGCGTGCCAAGGTTCTAAATAGATTGCAAATGAACCCTTTCGTTTCCCAGCCTGATTTACATACCTGGCTGTCGCGTTAAAAACCCTAAGCATAGGAATTAATCCTTCCGACACACCGTTGGTGCTTTTGATAATCGAATTTTTGGCTCTAATATTATGAACGTGCAATCCGATTCCACCCGCCCATTTGCTAATCTGGGCACATTCCTTGATTGTATCATAAATTCCGTCAATGCTATCATCTTTTGCTGCGATCAGAAAACAACTACTCATTTGAGGTGTTTTTGTTCCCGAGTTAAATAGTGTAGGTGTTGCGTGAATAAAATAACCACTTGCCATGTGTTCATATGTTTCTAACGTTTTTGCTAGATTTCCACAATGAATACCACACGAAACTCTCATATACATATATTGAGGTGTTTCTACAATTTCATCGTTCACTTTTTGAAGGTAACTCTTTTCTAATGTTTTCAGTCCGAAAAACCCAAAATTAAAATCAAGTTTTTCATTAATTGTTTTATCAATTTCTGTAATATTTTTTGAAATAAATAACCAAACATGCGAGCTAAGAAGTCCGTCGTCAAACAATTTTTTTGCAGATTTTGAAAATGTTTTCGGTGTTCTTTTTTGAATATTACTTGCTGTGATCCGGGTTGCCAAAATTTCATAATCAGGGTGGTCTGTGATCATCCCTATGCAAATTTCAGAAGACAAAGTATCTATTTCGTGTGTATGCATAGTATCATACATGGATGAAAACACCTTTTGAGCAACTTTATCTCCTGATACAACGGGATCTAAACCATATGTGAGCTTTGAAATTCTAACAGAAACCTTGTCAAACAACATCGGACAACTCTTTCCATCTCGTTTAATAACTTTCATTTTGATTTCTAATTATTTATAAATAGTTTTTTCTTTTTAATTGCAGTTTGAGAACTTATTACTTCTTACAGGAACAGCTCCAGCTAATTCAATTCTTCTGTCTTGTCTAAGAAAGTATGTATTGACAAAAAAAGGACCATTCTGTCCAGCAGGTGTCACCAGCGGGTATGAACCGATGAAGCAAGTTGGCGGGTTGCACTGAGGTCTGTAGTTGAATTCCTGAATTCCTGGCAGAGTTTCGATTTCTGACATGGAGAACATATTTTTTATTATAATATTAATACTTTTTTTTTCATTATATTATATTAATAAAAATGCAAACTCAAATTTCAGGAGATTTACTAATGTCTTTGAAACAAACATCGACTCCGTTAAATAATTTATTTTTTTCGGAATATAATCAGGACCTTTTACAGAGAGCCATAAGACAGACGATGTTTCAAAAATACAATATTAAAATAGATTACCAAAACAAATCAGATTTAATCTCTCTTATGAGAGTTATTTACATTGCAAATTTTGCAAATCCATACGGAGACCTGTGCAGTCAGGTTAAATTCATGAACACGCTTGTCATTAATAAAGCTATTGAACAAATTTCAACGGGAGTTTCTCAGTATATGAGTTATATGAAATTATTAAATTCCCCAATCACACCACCACCAATCCCAGAAAACACTAATATTTACGGGACTGATGTAATTGATCAAACTAGATCATTAGGGTTTTAAAGAATAGAAACCATAATAAAAATAAGTATGAACCTAAATAGTTACCGAGATTACACCCAGCACACTTGCAAAGTAAAAGGATGGGACCAAGTCCCAATAAATACCGTATGGCTTCTACTAACAGAAGAGGTTGGAGAATTGGCTTCGGCTATTAGACAATATCAGAGAACATACAAAAAAACAGGCCTGAAGAAAAACAAAGGCGTCGACGTTCAAATGGAAATGGCAGATGTTTTTAGTTATTTATTTCAACTTGCATCTATGCTGAACATAGATCTAGATGAAATGTGGGAAAAACATAGAATAAAAGTTAATCACAGAAAATATATTGTTTAATAATATTAATACTATGACTTACAGCAACAGACCAGTCCGAACAGCTTTTCAACATGGAAGTGAGTTTGATAAATCACCGGATACAGTTTCATGCAGAAAATTAAACCCATATTTAGATAATATGCCAGGTGCGACGTCAGCCCCATATGATTATTCAAAACCAGAACCACCACCTAAAAACGGTGAATCTTCTTTAAATGATCCAGAACCTTCGCCAATTTGTGACTGGGCAACAACTATGGGTGACAACACAATTTCCTTATGCAAACCACCTTACGAGTATAATAAAGAACTTAAATGTCCGATGTCAAGACCTCTTGAACCTCAAAGACGTATTGACCCGGGGATGTGGGTTTATAATAAAGAATTAGCAAATGGAAATGGTTTATTTAGTTCAAAAGATGCTCAAACAATTATTTCAATTATTGGTGTTTTGATTGTCATTTTAGCAATTTTAGAACTTTCACGCAAGAAAAAATGAATCAAGTTCCCTCGAATAATTTCCCAATCTTACACAATTATAGCACGTTGAAATGACCAGTCTAGCCCATTCATTACAGAGAGACTCCAAAAGTTCCCTCTGCCACCTACATTTCAAATTAATTATAGGCGGAGTAAAAGTCGGGTCCAATACAGAAATTGCGTCCACGACTTTCCTCATATCAGAGAACCTTCCACTGTCTATAATTAGTGTAGTCTTAATATGTGCAATTTTCCTACAAACTTCTAGATTCTTTTCTACCATAGAATCCAGAAATTTTTCATATTTTACATATTCGGAACGATGAAACATAATTTCTGTCCAATTCCCGTTTGCTTTGGTGTATAGAAAGTCGGTGTGTTTTTGCCATCCAGTGCCTGGCCTCCAACGGTCGGTTGTCACTTCAACAACATTCTGTTCGGCTTCGACATCCCAAGAACTTTTAGCTTTTAGAACAAACATATTTGTAATTATTAATAATAATAATTTATTCTTTATATAATAAATACAATTATGAGTCTAAGTGGCCCTCCCCCTCCTTCTTTACAAGAAGGCAGCCGCCGTGGTAACATGCAGGTCAATGGGTTGGAACGTTCTGTGTCTAATGGTGGATTGGGCCGTTCTGTGTCTAATGGTGGTTCCAAAAGAAAACATACCAATTCAGCTGGCCCAAGCATGCCTCAACCACCTAATGACCAAATAACCAATTATAACAATTATAAAGCAATAAAAACAAAAAAAAAATACAGAGCAGAACAGATAAAATTGTATAATAAGGCCCTCAATGAAATCCAGAAGGTTAGTCGCCCATCCCGCCGCACCCCCGCCGCCGCCGCCGCCGCCGCCGTTTTGCCGGGGGTTCAAGCAATTATAAATGAGTTTAAAAACAAAGAAAGTATTAAATCAGCCATAAACAAACTAGTAAATCAACAAGAAAAAAACAAACAACGTATTGCTCATTTTAAGACAACTAATAAATATACAAATGGGAAAGAAACAGAAAAGGTCCGAGAACAGGCTAGAAAAAGGGTGAAAAGTGGTAATAATAACCCATATACACTAATACCAGACAAATACACTGATCCAGTTACTCAAAGATTATTTTTTGGATTAATAAAACGAGATGAAAAAACTAACAAGTGGGTTATGAAACATATTAGAGAACAAAAAATAAATCCACAAATAACATATGGAAATTATACTATCAAAACAACATGGAACCCTTTGGATATTAATGATATAAATATTATATTAATTCGTGTTGGAGAAGAAAATATAATTCAAAATATACATTTAAATGTTGATCAGAGAAAAATAAACAAAAAAACCTTTACAGATGGAATATCCGTGGACATTTCTGCACTTGGTAATAAACAAACATGGTATGAAATTGCAACAAATGGAAAAATAAACATATTTCAAAAAGAATCTGCAAAAGGATCAATTAGTGTAGAAAGTTTATTTCTTTTAGAACAGAAGTTGGCGGAAAGAAATTTTAAAACACCTTCTAATGCTGACAAATTATTTACTGCCGTTTATGAAACTAATATTATAAAATATTCTCTCGATCAGGGTCATAGGCAATTAACAAATGAAATAGGAATAGGAGTTGGTCAGAACAGCCCCTATTTTAAAGGAGTTGCTATTGGGGGCGACATATTACTTAATAGAGCTTTAAATCTTACAAAAAAGTATATTGTTGAATTAAGTAATCAACAAAATTTTAATCAGCAAGTTAGAAGCATTGGTAATCCTTCAAATATTGTAACAGCCACTGCAACCGCGTCTGGGACTTCTGCGGCTTCCGTTGCTATGGTTCCTGCGATGACAACTGCAGCGTTTGCTGCTAATTCAATCATGCAAAAATTACAGGAAAATTCAAACATGACTTATAAAACTATGCGTTACGCAACAGAGGCCGCTCATATAACACTAGACAAAATGAGTGGTTTTCTTACACTTTTAAAAGATAATCAAAAAGGCAGATCATTTAATCATGGCACTTTAATATTTTTAAGTAAAAAGCAAAATATACATGAATTTTATATTTTTAAAAGAGAATATACTCCAGCATCAATATCAAAACCATCCGCCAACGAGTTACTTATAAGTTTTAAAAGTTGGGTTGATACTACAACAGTCAAATCTGATGATTTTTCAAAAAGATTCGAAGCTAAATCTACAGGAAAACCTGATAAAAAATGGTATCAGCTTTTAAACTTATTAACAAGTCTGAACCACGATGAATTAAGTAATTTTTTAAAAATTTTTGAAATACTTCATGATTTTTTTGGTGACAGAGGAAAAAATTTTGATAAAACACAAAGATTGAAAGTAATAGAAACTTTAGCCGGAAATGATTATAATAAATTAAATGATATTTTAAATTTAGAGGAAACTTTAGTTGAAAAGGAAAAGCAGAAAAATGACCATCCAGAAATGCTAGCTTATTTATTCAATCTATATATGTGTGTATATTATGATAGTAGTGTGTTAGAACCAACTAACATTGTTACACAAACCTTATGGACAAATGACATTAACATGACAATACCAAATTCAAAAGGCTTATTACGTAAACCGAAAGTCGATGTTGGAAAACATACATTATGGAATTATTTAGTTAATTATGAATATATAATCCCAAAAAGAGCTATATTATTTTTAGCAGATGTTGTTCCTTATCCAACTTCATATTTGGGGTCAAATTCATTTAATAAAAGATTGAATCAACAGTCGAACTCTAAAAAAAGACAAACATTTTCAAAACAAAATGAAGGTAGTAAACCATATATATCACTTTTTCACGGGACAAATGTAAATATACCAAACGCACCAAATCCATCAACATCTGATTAATTATTTTATATATATATAAATAATAATGAGTAACGGAAAGATGGGAAAAAAAAACGGAGGACCTTCTACTAGTTCTGTAATGACTCCACAACAAACCAGCGAAGTTCGCCGACCGCCATCAGAAAATAATAATATCGATGGTGTAGAATATTTTCGTAATGATGTAGATATTGTGCAATTATTACTTCGAACAGAATTGGACTCTTATAC
>Ga0129324_10002143_pt1 | contig 12274 bp, 8 predicted proteins | sample CPBDNA_7_FD_96879 | JGI IMG/M metagenome (GOLD analysis project Ga0129324, IMG submission 96879) | Freshwater to marine salinity gradient microbial communities from Chesapeake Bay, USA - CPBay_Spr_15_0.2_DNA | ecosystem: Environmental > Aquatic > Marine > Coastal | place: USA: Chesapeake Bay... | reverse complement strand
GAAAACGGCGTTTAATGCGCCACCGAGGATCAATATATAAATCATGTTGGGAAGGGAGTTACCCAACGAAAATGCGTCAGAGACCAAAAAGAATCCAAGCGCAGCGATCATGGTGATGTCGCGCGCGATTCCCGTCACACGTGATGTAACGGTTCCGGCGGCCATTACCGTGCTGGGACCCAATAGTGCCCGTTCAGACATGTGGATCATTCTTCTGTGGCTTGGATCGGGAATCGGTGGTGGCCTTGTGAACGCGTCGAGTAATTCCAACGACAACGAATAAGACGATTGCAGCGAATGCCGCACCAATTACCCAAGCGGCCGCCCTGGCATAGGCCGTGGAAACAAGTTCAATTCGTGCTGGTCGCCCAAAATTCTGACCATCAGGGGTGAGTAGTTGAACTCCGGCACTGAGTGTTCGACCACCCACAACCGTTGCTTCAAGTTCAACACTGACTTTTTTGCCGGGGCCAATGTTTATTTCGTATAGAGGGCCACTTTCTAAACGCGCACTGGGAATCCCACGCAACTGCACGCCAATAGTGACACTGCGATCAAGGTCATTGGCAATTGTTACGGGAACTAAGCCACTCTCACCAGAGAGCGTGATTGTTCCCTCTGAGAGAGCGTAAACCTGATTGATTTGCTCCCGCAAACTAGTTGTAATGCTGGAAACTAGTTCTTCACCTGTGGCAGGTTCTCGACGCCAGGCACTTGACTGCGCTCGAAGGATCGCCTCAGAGTAGGCATCGGTGATGCCGCTGGGGTTATCGAGTACCGCAGTGAGTGAGGCAAGCTCGTCACTGGCTTCTTGTACTTTTTGGATGTAAGCGGATGGCAGTTCAGCACCTCGTGCTTTTGGCCCGTATCCAAGCCGTTTTCGTGGGATTTCGGTGCTGTTTTCGTTGAGCAACTCGGTAAGTGAGGCTGAATTTAGCCAAGGCACCTTCCCAGTGGCATCGAGTAACGAATTTAGGGCACCGGATGAAGGATTCCATCGGATGTCCTGTGGACCGACAACGATCATGCGGGAAGCAGATTCATCAGAAATAAGCTGACTTAGCAGGACGGTCTCAGCGAGAAATCGTTGTCGCATCAAAATTTCATCTGATGCGGAAGTTTGGGGAAGACTCAAGGTTGTGCTCAAGCCCGGCTCAATGAGGACCGCATTCATTCCACCGTAGGTCGTACCCAAAACACCGAATCCTGTTGAGACAGTGGCGGGGTTCGAGGGGGGCAGGGCGGTACCGCGCAGGATCACGGTGCGAACCCCACTTGAAGCCAGTAGGTCGCCGGTTTTTTTATTTAGTCTGCCGCTGGGCGCCCAAAACAAAGTCCCTTCAACACTTTGTCCCAGAACACTAGATGCCACACTTGCCGCCGTTGTAGTCGAACGAACAACGTCGGTGTCCATACCTGTCCGTGTTACAGCACTAGCGTCAATATCTGCATAAGGAGTCACTCGAAGTGGTAATCGATCAGAGGAGGCAGAACTACCTGTGTCCGCACCCCTGCTCGAATCAAGGGATTGTCTTAGCCGGGATAACCATTGACCAGAATCTTCGGACAGGTCACCCACTGAGATCGAATCCCCACTGCGAACCTGATAGCCACCGGATAAGTCCTGGGCGACTTGCAGTAATTGAGGGTCCGCGATCCAACTTACTTTGGATGAGTTGCTGACTGCAATGTCCAGAAGTGAGTCCAGCCTGCCACCAGGGGCCAATGAACGCGGTATCCCCTCATTCAACAGAACACCATTTGCTTCTTGAGCGGGGTAGTCAGCAAGCGGCCACAGCCACACCAAATCGATTGGATTTGACTCTTGACCCATCCAGGGAAGAAATGTCCTGACACCTCCTTGGCGGCTCACATTCCCCACTCCAGTTGATCCCAAAATCTCCACCATCACGGTGTAGACACCGTCACGACCGAGAGGTAGGTCATTTACCGGGACGAGGATTTCGAAGCTGGCTTGGTCACCTGGCTTCAACACATCACTCACACTTACTTTAGTCCTGCTCAGGAAGTAGTCCACGGGGTCAATTTCAGGATTGAGTTCGAGATCTGAGGTCTTCGCGACTTGAGCACGCTCATTAAGTGGGCTGGCTGAGATACCCAGGCGTGCAGATACCTTGTTAACCGCAGAACCAGAGGAATTAAGCAACTTGCCAGAAATCCTCAAGGTGTCACCGGGCCGCGGCGCAAGGGGGGACATTCGATCGAGCACGACTGCTATTGCCGAACCCTTGGGATCCGCAGCGGTTGGTGTTGCTCCAACCCCGATCACTACCAGGCTGGAAACAAGGAAAGGGACCACCAAGAGCAAACGGTGCCATGAGGGGATGCGCTCGCCCAAAAACACCATGTATCGAGGATAAAGGCAAAGGGTGAGTAACCTTGGCTGCCGTGTCCACTTCACTTCAGCGTCAAGCGCTTGAGAGCCTAGCTCCCGTTGCTGGGTTACTCTATGAATTAGGCTCACTTTTCCACAATTCAGGCTTTGAACTTGCCTTAGTTGGCGGTCCAGTTCGGGACGCATTTCTTGGCCGAACTTCCCTATTAGCCGATCTTGACTTCACCACCAGCGCCCATCCAGAGGACATTAAGCGAATTCTTGGTGATTGGGCGCAGAACACATGGGACACCGGTATTGAATTTGGCACTATCAGTGCCAATAAAGACAACCGCCAAATTGAAATCACGACGTATCGCAGTGAGAACTACAGCACTGATTCTCGTAAGCCCCTTGTGGAATTTGGTACCGAATTAGCTGCAGACCTAAGCCGCAGAGATTTCACCGTGAATGCGATGGCACTGAAACTTCCCACTTTGGAGTTTGTTGATTTATTTAACGGTTTACAACACTTAGAAGAAAAAGTATTAACGACTCCATTGACCGCAACACAATCCTTTTCTGATGATCCTTTGCGAATGATGCGGGCAGCGCGCTTTTCCTCTCAATTAGAGTTTTCAATTTCTCCTGATGTAATTACGGCAATGCGTGAAATGGCCCCGCGACTTGAGATAGTTTCAGCAGAGCGAATCCGTGAAGAATTAATCAAGATCGTCATGTCTGACTATCCGCGAATTGGGTTAACCGTAATGGTGGAAACAGGACTTGCCAAATACGTTTTGCCTGAGTTACCCCTTCTTCAACTAGAGGAAGACGAACACCACCATCACAAGGATGTGTACGAACACACGTTGAAGGTCTTGGAGCAGGCGATTGATCTGGAAACAAGTCATGAACCCACACTGCCCAATGACTTAATTCTTCGCTTGGCGGCGTTACTCCACGACATAGGTAAACCAAAGACTCGAAAATTTGAGACTGATGGCAGGGTCTCTTTCCACCACCACGAAGTTGTTGGCGCTCGCATGACCAAAAAACGAATGAAGGCACTTCGATTCAGCAACGAACAGATTGAAGAAGTATCCACACTTGTTGAACTCCACCTGCGCTTCCATGGTTATGGAACGGGTGAGTGGAGTGATTCCGCTGTTCGCCGTTATGTGCGTGATGCCGGAGCGCAGTTGAATCGGCTCCATAAATTGACGAGAGCTGATTCAACGACCCGTAACAAGCGTAGGGCCGCGGCACTACAAGCTGCCTATGACAGTTTGGAAGAACGCATTACACAATTGCAGGAACAAGAAGAACTTGACGCGATGCGGCCAGATCTTGATGGATCTCAAATTATGGAGATCTTAGGGATCGGACCGGGCCGTGAGGTTGGTGAAGCCTATAAGTTCCTGATGGAAATCAGACTTGATCAGGGACCTCAATCACCTCAATCTGCGAAACAACAATTACTTCAATGGTGGTCCGAGCGCGGATAAGAATCTCCAATCCGGTCCAGATCCCTGCCATAAGGAGTGTGAACATTATGCCGCTCACGCTGCCGAGGTAGGTCCCACTAAGAAGTATGACAAGCCATAAGCAGACGACAACCCAGCGAATAATTGGCGCATAAGGTGCCAATTTCTCACCTGTGTTCCAACCAGTTCGATCTGCGATTTCGTTTAGGCCCCGATTGAAGTGCGCTCGGGTGCGCTGTGCGGAATTAGTGCGACCAGCAAGCCAACCGCCAATAATTATGATGACACCCAGTACCGCCAATGCTTGCAAGCCTGCAATGAGGTACGACAGGAAATTTTGATAGACAACAACGGCGGCACTCTCAAAAATTGTGCCGGCAAATTCATTGCTGACAGCTCCTTCTCCAAGCACGGTCCCGGCATACAGTAAGAGGGAAGATCCAATCACCACGATACCGACGGCGACGGTTGTTCGTGCTCTACGTCGTGCCAACAAGATCGCAAGAATAAACATTGCTGCAATTAGGACCATGATCCAACTGAGGAACGGTGCCGAGAATGCATAGAAGGTTCGCGCTTGACTGAGAGCCGGAACACTCATCAGTACGAATTGCTTATCTGTGGTTGGGACCGTGACATTGGCGGCGAAGGAAATCCCACTTTCAACCAATTTTTCTTGAGCGAGTTGGATCACTGAGTCAAGGTTGAGTACAACGTCATTGCCTTGAAGTTCAATTGGCCCGCTGGGTTCATTCTGTAAAAGTGCGATGAATCCTTTTTGAGCGGCCGAATTGAGTGCCAACCAGGCATTGGTGAACGCATCGGAGGTAACGAAAGTGTCTACCGCCTGCCCAATCAAACCGTTGATCCCCGTTGCAATCGGTCCAGCAAGACGATCGGTGACCGCACTATTCGGCAGAATTCCACCAAGGAAATCACTGACGATCGACTCGGTGTCCACCTGTTCCACGATTGCGTCGGTGACAACTTCAGCGAATGCTGCCTGAACCTCGGGGCTAGCGCCGATCGGACCTATTGTTTCGATGTACCGCTCTGTATCAATAACCGTGGAGTGAGCCCAGTGCCCAGCAACAGAGACCGGGGTCAAGATGGTTGCCAAGACAAAAACAATGATCGAGAAAATAGTTCGTGGACGGACTCGGTCACGGGTAATTGGACTGCGTTGATACTGCTCTGTGGCTCCGATAGACATGTCTAAACCCTACTCAATGACTTGCGATGGGAGTACCAATATGCATGATCGTGGTCAATTAGGTTTTTTCCTACCCGTTCGCCAGTACCAAACACTGGCCAGAGCCAAGCCCAGTCCCACCCCCGTATACAGAAGTGGTGCGACCCCTGTAACGGGAGCGAGTAGAGCCACCATGATGATTCCGCAGACTAGAGCGACATTGACGCTCATGTCGAAAAGGGAGAAGACCCGACCCAAGCTTTCATCAGGGATTTTTCGTTGGATGACCGTATCCGAGCACACCTTGACCGCCTGGCCCGCAAAACCCAGACTGAATCCAGCCAGCAGTAACAATGGGTAGCTCTGCTGTGTTGCTGCAAGAGCGAAAACTCCCATGCCAATGGCTGCTTGGGCAACTGTCAAGGCGGACCAGTGGGGGATCCCTATTTTGCGGGTAATCCAGGGGGTAACAATCGCGGCGATGAGCGCGGCAGTGGCTGCAAAGCCAGAGAGAATCGCGAAGTCTGCGAGTGCAGCATCGGCATTACTGTTTAGGTGGAATGTGTTGCGGAGCAGTAGAAGGGCTCCCGCCGTGATCACGCCGAATGAAATCCGGTTACCGGCAACTAGTGTGAGGGCTCTAGCGGCGTCTCCATGTGAATTTAAGGTGCGAATACCGGAAAGAAGATCGCCGGTGACTCCGCGAAGTGAGTCAACCATTGAGGCTTTGAGTTGGTGCGTCGGACCTAAAGCATGATGCGCGAATGTTCGCGCAATTAATGCAGCAGAGATAAAGGTGCCTATTGAAAACAGCAGCAACGCGACGCTACCTGAGTCTCCACCACCAAAAACTTGCCTAATTCCCAGGCCGGTCGTTGCTCCCACCACGAAGGCAATGGTTCCCGAGGTTGGAGTTAAAGCATTCGCGTAGATCAGTTCCTTACCGCTGACAACATGCGGTAGGGATGCAGAGAGTCCGCTCAAGATGAATCGTCCAACACCGAGAACGACCAGTACACAGACCCCGAGAATGACCGATTCACTGCCAGCAAGAACCGCGGCAATTACTGGAATTGTGAGAAGGGCTTTTAGTAGGTTTGCGCGAACTAAAATATTACGCCGCAACCAACGATCAAGGAAGACACCAGCAAAGGGTCCAACCAAAGAATACGGCAACAATAAGATTCCGAATGCCACCGCGATCGCTGTAGCATTCGGTTCCCGTTCCGGTGAAAAAAGAACAAATGAGGCAAGTGCGGCCTGGAAAAAACCATCGCCGAATTGGCCAACTAAACGAGTGCTGTAAAGGGCCCGGAAATTCCTGCGGTGAAGGAGGGACCGAACAACCGGTAGCCGCTGCACAAGAACAGAGGCTACCGGCTGTCTGAGGACTATCGGTCGATGGTGCCAGCGATGAAATCTTCGACTGCCTGCTTTGCTTCGGAGTCGTTGTATTGCACCGGAGGTGACTTCATGAAGTAACTCGAAGCCGAAAGAATCGGTCCGCCAATCTTGCGATCCATTGCAATCTTTGCGGCACGAACAGCATCAATGATTACACCAGCGCTGTTGGGTGAATCCCAGACTTCAAGTTTGTACTCGAGGTTCAAGGGAACATCACCGAATGCGCGACCTTCGAGGCGAACAAAGGCCCACTTGCGGTCATCGAGCCACGCAATGTAGTCCGAAGGGCCAATGTGGACATTCTTGTCACCTAGGTCGTGTGAAAGCTGAGAAGTAACGGACTGTGTCTTTGAAATCTTCTTAGACTCCAGTCGATCACGCTCGAGCATATTTTTGAAGTCCATGTTTCCACCAACGTTGAGTTGGTAGGTGCGGTCAACAATTACGCCTCGGTCTTCAAACAACTTAGCCAAAACCCGGTGTGTGATTGTTGCGCCAACCTGACTTTTAATGTCGTCACCAACAATTGGTAGTCCAGCATCTTCAAACTTCTTTGCCCACTCAGGGGTGCCGGCAATGAAGACAGGAAGGGCGTTCACAAAACCACACCCGGCATCAATTGCGCACTGCGCGTAGAACTTGGCCGCATCTTCGGAACCAACGGGCAGGTAGCACACGACAACGTCCACCTTGGCATCTTTGAGAGCTTGGACAACGTCAACCACAGGAAGTTCAGACTCGGTGATTGTTTCGCGGTAGTACTTACCGAGGCCATCAAAAGTGTGGCCGCGTGACACTTTCACACCCGTGCTGGGAACGTCACACAATTTAATTGTGTTGTTCTCGGACGCGCCGATGGCATCGGCAAGGTCAAGGCCAACTTTTTTCGAGTCCACATCAAATGCGACAACAAAGTTGACGTCACTTACGTGGTATGGACCAAACTGAACGTGCATGAGTCCGGGGACAAACTCACCTACCTTGGCGTTCTTGTAGTACTCCACCCCTTGAACGAGGGATGCAGCACAGTTACCAACGCCAACAATTGCTACGCGAATTTCTCCGCCGGATTGTGCACTCATCTGTTACCTTTCCTGGGTTACTTTCTCTTGATCAATTAATTCCGTGAGCCAGCGCACCTCGCGCTCAGCCCCTTCTAGTCCGTGCTGTTGAAGTTGAAGTGTGTATGCATCTACGCGCTCCTTGCCCCGGGTCAAGGATTCGCGTAGTGCCTCGACGCGTTCTTCGAGGCGCGAGCGCCGCCCCTCCAATATGCGAAGGCGGGTGCGTTCCTCGGTTGCTGAAAAAAATGCGAGGTGGGCGGCAAAGCCTTCGTCCTCCCAGGCTTCAGGCCCTGGTTTATTGGCCCACTCACCAAAAATTTCTTTACCCTGCGCCGTAATCGCATAAACAATGCGGGCCCGCCTCCCTGAAAGAGCAGGCGCAGTGCTTTCAGTGGCTGGCGTAACTGACTCTTCCTCGATAAGTCCGGCGGCATTCATTCGTTTTAGTGCGGGATACAAAGAGCCATAGGAAAGTGCTCGAAATGGTCCGAGAACCGTTGTGAGTCGCTTTCGTAATTCGTAACCATGCTGGGGACCGTCACCGAGCACACCTAAGATCGCGAAACTCAAGACATCGCGGCGACTACTCATGTGGATCAATATATCGTTTCGATATATCTAGTGCTAACTAACCCCATTACGTGAATTAGCCCCATGAGGTGAATTAGCCCCATAACCAAAACCGGGTTTAAACTCATTCCATGGCTCAGATGCGCAGGGAAGGGGTACGAGGTCGAGTAGCTCGTGGTGAATCTGCCAAAAATCCACCCAAAAGAGGTCCAATCCCTGCCCCAGAGCCCGTTTCAGACCCACAAAAACCACGAAATGTGGTGGATTACGGACTTTCTCGGGCAGGTGATATCACGAAACTACACCGTGGCGGTGCACTCACCAGTGATTACTGTGAAGCAGACCCCTATTTACTCAAAGCAGCCAAATTCCATGGGGAACGAGCCAAGGGTAACTGCCCCGCTTGCAAGAGCAAAAATCTCGTAGATTTGCACTATATATACGGCGATGAACTGGGTCCCTACGCGGGAAGAATTCGCAAAGCCGAAGAATTAATGCCGATGTGCAGCAAATTCGGTGAATTCCGGGTCTACGTTGTTGAAGTCTGCCCCGACTGCCACTGGAACTACCTGATTCGTGCATTTTCACTGGGAGATGGAACTCCCCGGCGCGCCGTACCGTCCTTTAAGGCAGATGATCTGTTGGACTAAGACCTAGCACCGTCCTAGGACCGTCCTAGCACCTTCACAACCCTGAAAACAGGCAAATCTGTCCCCTTCCCCGATAGGACAACCGTGAGCTCCCCAGCAAAGAAGAGCTCCGCTACTAAGAGCACGGCAAAGAAAAGGCCGACCAAGCGGAGCGCAAGCCCCGATTCATATGTGCCATTTTGGCGCCGCCGCTGGCTGCGCAGAACCCTTTGGCTCCTGGTTCTCCTAGCGGCCTTGAGCACGACCGTCATTGCCGTTTTACTAGCCCGCACTGAGGTACCAACCCCGAATGAATTGGCAACGAGTGAAGCAACCGTTGTGTACTACGCCGACGGCAAAAATGAAATTGGTCGATTGGGCGAATCAACCCGACGATCCGTTCCCCTAACAAACATCCCAATTGACGTTCAACAAGCTGTCCTGGCAGCAGAAGACCGTAACTTTTACAACCATGGTGGAATTTCGCCAATAGGAATTGCGCGTGCGGCCTTCAATAACGTAACCGGTGGCAACACTCAAGGTGGATCAACGATCACCCAGCAGTACGCCAAGATCGCATTCCTGACACAGGATCGAACCTGGAATCGCAAAATCAGCGAAGCCTTACTCGCCTTCAAATTAGAAACACTAATTTCAAAGGAACAAATCCTCGAGGACTATCTGAACACCATCTACTTTGGAAGAAATGCAAATGGAATTGAAGCCGCATCCATTGCCTACTTTGGAATACCGGTGAGTGAACTTGATTTCATCCAAGGTGCTGTTCTTGCATCTGTTATCAAATCTCCATCGGGACTCAGCCCCGAAGAGAACCTAAGCGGTCTCAAAGCCCGATGGACCTATGTGCTGGATTCAATGCTGGAAATGGGTGACATCACACCAAAGCAACGTGACTCTGCACAATTCCCCGAAATTGTTGACTTCAAGCAAAAGGATCGTCTCGGTGGTCAAGTTGGATTCCTGCTCACAGCAGTTGAACAACAACTAATCGCCCAAGGATACGACCAAGAAGAGATTCAACGCGGCGGACTAAAAATCATTAGTTCATTTGATCGCAGAGCCCAACGCGCTGCCCAACGTGCTGTAAGAAATCAAGGTCCGACTTCAGGAACTGACGGACTGCGAATTGGCCTTGCAGCGGTAAAACCGGGAACGGGCGAGGTGCTCGCGATGTATGGCGGTACCAATTTTATTACCGACCAAATCAATAACGCCACCCAACAGTTTGCGCAGGCGGGTTCAACATTTAAGCCGTTCGCACTCGCTGCGAGCTTAGACGAATCAGTGCAATTGAATTCATTGTGGAATGGAAATTCACCATCAACGGTTAATGGTTACACATTTAACAACTATGGGAATAATTCTTATGGTGTCGTCTCACTTCTGCAGGCAACTGAACTGAGCATCAACTCCGCGTACGTCGAACTCACAGCAGACATTGGTGTCAGCAATGTGGTTAATGCTGCACTCGCTGCAGGTGTCCCTGAAACTACACCTGGGATGAATTTGGAATCACCTGATCTGACATTTGTCCTGGGTACCGCTTCCCCTTCGGGATTAGATATGGCAAATGCCTACGCAACATTTGCCAACGAAGGAGTGCGCAGCAGCACAACATTTGTTAAGCAGGTTTTCGGTTCGAATGGGGGCCTGCTTTACCAGTATGAGCCAACACTTGCGAGTGCCTTTAGTTCCGACGTTGCAAACACCGTCAGTTACTCGCTGGCCAAAGTTGTTACCAATGGAACGGGCACGACCGCCCGTGCACTTGAACGACCAGCAGCCGCGAAAACGGGAACGACAGATGACAACAAGAGTGCCTGGTTTGCCGGCTACACCCCACAAATTTCAGCCGCCGTGCTCATGGCCAAAGAAGATTCGAAAGGAATACCCATCTCGATGTCAGGAACCGGTGGGTTGACCACGGTTACTGGCGGATCCTTCCCGGGTTCAATCTGGACCGCGTTCATGAAGGACGCACTCAAAAAGGAGCCGGTCATGGATTTCCCGGAACCACCGGACAATGTTTTCACCCCGGTTGAATGTCCGGACTTCATTGAAACCGATTTGGAAGAAATCCCATTCGGTTGCCCAATTCCGGAAATAATAAATGAGTTCGGACCAGAGAACACGGGCTCAGATCCAGCTACCGTTGATTCAAATCAAAACGAACAGCCAACGGAAGACCCATTGGACGATCCAATGAACGAGTTCGGACCCGAACGACCCTCAACTGATCAGCCGATAGATGAAGGAAGACCATAATTCACTTATGAGCGAGCCGACCATCACAGAGCGTCTCGGCGGACCTTTTGGCCGACTTGCTAATCGTGGCTACACGCTCCTACCTCCGATCTACGTACTCATTATCTTGGCTGCAATGACCTATTCCCTTGGTTATCTACTCGACTTTTCCTGCGTTGCAAATGGCTGGAGCGACCCGCAGCGCTACATGCACCTGTGTTACTCGGATATTCCACCGCTCTATGTCGACCGCGGATTCGCCGAGGGGATATTCCCCTACATCCAAACGGGTACAAATGAAGTTTATTTGGAGTATCCGGTGGGAACAGGTGTCTTTATGTATTTCTCTGCAGTTTTTACCGGTTGGATTCTCTCGCTCTACCCCGACGGATACCGCGCATTCTTCGACATGAATGTAATCCTGCTATTCATTCCTTTTGTAGTAACTGTAATTGCGACAGCACTTACCAAGCCGAAAGATCCGTGGCGTGCAGCCATGATTATTTTTGCGCCAACCATGATCTTGGCGGCAACAATCAATTGGGATCTCATTCCGATCGCATTCGTGTCCCTTGCATTTCTCGCTTGGTCAAGAGAGAAGCCAGTACTTACGGGAGTGTTACTGGGACTGGCCATAGCCTCCAAGTTTTATCCGATTTTTCTTATCTTTGGATTCATTCTTTTAGCGTGGAAAAATAAGTCATGGCGGCCAACACTTAACATGATTGTGGCAACAATCACCACTTTCCTTCTGGTTAATTTTCCATTTGCGATTGCAAACTTTGAAGGTTGGATTCACTTTTATACCTTCAATCTTGGTAGATCAATTGACTTCGGTTCCTTCTGGTACGCGATAACCCAAATCGGGCTACCAACAATTCCTGACAACCTGCTAAACGTTGCTTCAACGGCACTGTTCGTTTTATTACTCATTGCAATAGCGATACTGGTAAAAAAGGCACCAAGTTCACCGAACATTGCACAGATTTCATTTCTCATCCTTGCGGCATTTGTCGTGACCAACAAGGTGTATTCACCTCAATACGTTCTCTGGCTTGTGCCAATTGCCGTATTAGCCCGACCCAACTGGCGCGATTTCCTGATCTGGCAGTTCGGCGAGGTCATTTACTTCATTGCGATCTGGTGGTTCCTTGCAGGATATGGAGTGGACGAATCACAGACATTGACACCTCAGTGGTATGCCGCAGCTACCTTCGTCCACATTGCAGCGACCCTCTATTTCGCGATTCGGGTTGTTATTGATATTCAGCAAGGTCAGACAACGAAAACAGATCAGACAACAAACACAGGTCAGACAACAAACACAG
>Ga0129324_10002141_pt1 | contig 12277 bp, 8 predicted proteins | sample CPBDNA_7_FD_96879 | JGI IMG/M metagenome (GOLD analysis project Ga0129324, IMG submission 96879) | Freshwater to marine salinity gradient microbial communities from Chesapeake Bay, USA - CPBay_Spr_15_0.2_DNA | ecosystem: Environmental > Aquatic > Marine > Coastal | place: USA: Chesapeake Bay... | reverse complement strand
TCATATTCAATTTTTTTATCGACACTCTCTTTCACAGGAGGCTCTATTTTCTTAGGGATATTTGGCTTCGTTTCAACAGAGCGTAACAATTTCTCTTTTGCTTTCATAGATCTTAAATCTTCAATTGCTCCAAAACGACTTTTGGCCACCAAAGTCCAAACGCTGGTTTTATGGGTAAGTCTATTCGACTTACCCTTCTTATATTGCTTAGGCATCTTGATCCTCCTTCATGGTCTTGTAGCGATCCAATAAAGTATAAAACCGATGCATCAAATTAGCTTCAATCCTATTGATGCTAACAATGGCACTAGCGCCATTCGAGTCCCGGATAAAACTATTGGCAGGAACTTCTATTTGCTTTGGCACATAGTTAATGTTGTGACTCGTAAAAGTATCCACATGAATTTTATTCGAGCCTTGCAAGTTATGACCAAAGCTAGGACGATCTAGTGCTTCGCCACCATAAATACCAGCTTCCACTCTGGTTGTTCTTCTAATTCTCCATTGCAGAGAAATAAGTTGAAAAACAATTTCCTCCTGCAATTGATCTAGTGGATTATAATAATCGATCAAACCTTGTTTGAACTCCTCATACTCCACTTTATTTTCACCAACGATTAGAAATTGCTCTGCTAGTAAGCCGTGTTTCAAAGCATTTTTCGAGCTTTTGATTTTGCCCCAAATAGTTTTTTTACCTTTGGCTTTTTTACCATTCTCTCGGTTAGCCTTCATTTGTTTCAAGCTTGTCATTACTTACTCTCTCCTTGAATCTTGCGAAGATCTTCATACAAATCTTCAAGTAATTTGGCTTCAATAGGTGTGAGATTTCCAGATTCTAATACGGAAATTAAATATAAAATTTGACCTAAATCATCTCCAACAAAACCACCGTTGACAAAACTAGTTCTAAGTTTCTTTATCGTTGCACTACTTAAGGAAGGCATAGGCTCTGTAATTGGTGCATCCATTAACGAGCCAACAGCGCTCATGCCGCCTTTTGCAAAACCAGGTCTGCTTTTTTTTAGCTCTAATTGCTGTACCTGCTCTTTTAAGAGCTTGATGCAATGATGAATATTTAAGTCATCAGACCTATTCTGATTACCTACCAGACTAGCTGGATTTGTTAATATTACTTTTGTCGATATATTCATAAATATCTCCGTTTAGGTACAAACCAAGCCAATGAGCTTAATTGGTACGGTTAAAATTATATCCACCAAAAAATTAATAAAAATTTTTTAGTGAACTTAAAATGTCAAAGCATAGCTTTGAACACCAAATGTTGTTTCTTCGTGATTTGTTATTAATGATTAATGCGCCATTTTATTAGAAGTGGATATGGGATGCGATCCCCAGCTACCTACGTTTACTTATTAATAACCTTCTAAATATTATTAATGATAAATAATAACCTCGCCCAAGAAAAAAATCAAGTAGGGCCTCCGACTTTTATAAATAGAAATTATTATTAACTTTACTAGCTGCTTCCAAAATAGAAATATAACAATATTGGCTAATTCATTGCATATTTCAGCAACTGCTATGATTGAGTGTTGTGGTTAATAAACACCCAGAACTACTAATTTAAATCTCATTGTTGTATCTTTGGGCATGCAATTTAAATCAAGTTTTAAAAAAAAATTTCACACATTATAATCTACTTAATCACAAGGAATGAAAAATCTAAATTTTTAATAAATGAAGCCATACTCAATTTATCAATCAAAACTTTGGGCAACCAAACTTACTTTAAAAGAACCGTCTGATTCGATTGACAAAATAAGCAGGGCAATAACAACAGCTAAAGTTGATTTAAATCCTCATCAAGTAGATGCTGCTTTATTTGCATCTAGGAGCCCTTTAAGTAAAGGGGTTATTCTTGCTGACGAAGTGGGTTTAGGAAAAACTATAGAGGCCGGCATAGTAATTAGTCAAAAATGGGCTGAAAGAAATAGGAATATTTTAATTATTACTCCTGCCACCTTAAGAAAGCAGTGGCAACAAGAATTATCAGATAAGTTTAATCTAAAAAGTTTAATATTAGATAAAAAAATTTTTGATAACTTAAAAAAAGACAATAAAATATTTAATACAAAAAAAATTATTATTTGCTCATACAATTTTGCTGCAAGTAAATTTAAAGATATAGCTGCTGATAATTGGGATTTGGTGGTGATTGATGAGGCTCATAGATTAAGAAATGTATTCAAGCCTAAAAATGTAATAGCCAGTTTAATAAACAAATCTGTTAAGGAGAGTGTTAAACTTTTATTAACAGCTACACCTTTGCAAAATAGTTTATTAGAACTTTATGGACTAGTTAGTATAATTGATCCTCACGTTTTTGGAGATATTAATTCATTTAAAGAACAATATGTTCGAAATTCAAATTTTAGTTTAAGAAATTCTAAGTTAAAAGAGAGAATAAAACCTTTTTGTCAAAGAACTTTAAGAAAACAAGTTAAAGAATATATAAAATTCACTGAAAGAATAGCTTTAACCGAAGAATATATCCCTAGTCACGAAGAACATAAGCTTTATGAACTAGTTTCTTCTTATCTACAAAGACCCAAACTAAATGCACTGCCCTCTGGACAGAGAATATTAATGACTATAGTTCTAAGAAAATTATTAGCCTCTAGCAGTTATGCAATTGCTGCAACATTAGACAAATTAGCAAAAAAATTAGAAAAAATAGAAAAACAACAAAATATTATTGATATTTTTCGTGATGAAATTGACGATTTAGATGAAATTACTGATGAAATTGGTGAAGAGAAGAATAATTTTCATCCAGTTAAAATGTCAAAGGAACAACTAGAAGATCTTAAATTAGAAATTCAAGAGATTAAAAGTTATGCAAAATTAGCAAATAATATTCAAAATAATTCAAAAGGAACTGCTTTATTAAAGGTTTTAAAAACCGCTTTTAAGAAAATCGAAAACATTGGAGCTAAAAGAAAAGCAGTAATTTTTACTGAGTCTAGAAGAACTCAGGAATACTTATTTAAATTACTTAATGACAATGATTTTAAAGACAAGGTATGTTTAATTAACGGATCTAATGATGATCTTAAATCAAAACAAATCTACAACGAGTGGATAATAAAAAACAAAGATACAGATAAAATTTCAGGTTCAAAAAGTGCTGATATGAAAGCAGCATTAATAGATTATTTCAAAGAACATGCTACAATTCTAATTGCAACAGAAGCGGCAGCTGAAGGTGTGAATCTGCAATTTTGCTCTTTAGTAATAAATTATGATCTTCCTTGGAATCCTCAAAAAGTTGAACAAAGAATCGGCAGATGTCACAGATACGGACAAAAATATGATGTGGTTGTAGTAAATTTTTTAAATAATAAAAATGTAGTTGATCAAAGAGTTTTCCAACTTTTATCTGAAAAGTTTAAATTATTTGATGGAGTTTTTGGAGCCAGCGATGAAATATTAGGGGCAATAGAGAGCGGAATAGACATTGAAGTTCGAATTGCTAATGTCTATCAAAATTGCAGAACAGCGGAACAAATTCAGACTGCTTTTGATGAAATTCAAAGCGAACTAGACGATCAAATTAAATTATCCTTAGAGAATGCGAGACTAAAGCTCCTAGAAAATTTTGATGAAGAGGTAAACTCACGTCTTAAAATAAATAAAGATCAAACACAAACATTGCTTGATAAAAGAGGGAGAATTTTATTAATGCTGGCTAAAACCGAACTTAAAGAATATGGGGAGTTTAATGAACTGAATGAGTTTCATTTAAAAAATATTCCGCCTGGACAAGACATTGAAAAAGGTTTTTACAATTTTGACTGGAGAAAAGCAGAGGAAAAAAAGCAACATTTTTTTAGTGAAAATAGCCTATTAACTGATTGGCTAATTAAAAAAGCCATAAATCGGAATACAAAAGAAATATCAGAGATAGAATTAAATTATAAAGCTTATCCATTCAAAATATCAGCTTTAGAAAAATTTAGAGGAAAAACAGGCTGGGTTAGAGCTGATAAAGTAACTATTTCATCAGTAGAAGATGAAGAATTTATAGCCATTTCTGCCTTAACCGACGATGGAATAGCAATAGATCAAGAACTAGCTCAGAGTTTACTTCTAATAAACTGCAATTCTGTAAAATTAATTAATAATTTTTTAATACCTGATACTTTAGATAAAAATATGAATCTTGAGGTTGCTAATATTAATACAATGCTTGATAATAGAAATTCAAGATATTTTGACGAAGAAACAGTGAAATTAGATAATTGGGCTGATGATCTGAAATTCGGACTAGAGTCTGAAATTAAAGAAGCTGATAAACAAATTAGAGAATTTAAGAAAGAATCAAAAGTAGCAGCTTCATTAGCACAAAAACTAGATTTACAAAAAAAATTAAAAAATTTAGAAAACTCTAGAAATAATAAAAGGAAAAACCTTTATCAAGCACAAGATGAAATTGATAAAAATAGAGATAAGTTAATTAAAAAAGTTGAAAAACAGTTAAAATGTTCCTTCAAAAATGAAAATCTTTTTGTAGTAAGATGGAGTCTAAAATAAATGACCAGAAAAGAAAAACTAGAATTAACTTGGATTGGCAAAGATCAGGTTTCTAAAATTGAGCCTCGAATACTAATTGAAGATACTGAAATTTCCTATCATGCCCCCAAGCGACACAGTGAAGATGATTTATTTGATAACAAATTAATTTTTGGTGATAATCTTCTTGCATTAAAAGCATTAGAACATGATTACTTAGGTCAAATTAAGTGTGTGTATATCGATCCTCCTTACAATACTGGATCGGCATTCGAACACTACGATGATGGAATTGAACATTCGCAATGGCTTTCTTTGATGAAAGAAAGATTAATGATTATTCGTAACCTATTAAGTGAAGATGGAGTTTTGTTTTGTTCAATTGATGATAACGAATTTTCATATCTTTCTATATTAATGGATGAGATTTTTGGGCGTAAAAATAGCTGTGGATTTTTTGTATGGGAAAAGAAGAAAAAGCCTTCCTTTCTAAATGCAAGTATGGGTGTTGTTACTGAATATATTTTAGCTTATGCAAAAAATAGACTTTTATCTCCGCCCTTTGTAAGTGGATTTACTACTGCGGGGAAAAAATACCCTTTAAACAATGCTGGTAATTCGCTCGGAGTACTTACTTTTCCTGCTGGTAAAATTGTCTTTAAATGTCCAGATCAAATATTCGAACCTCAAGATATGAGTGAAGGCAATATCAAAACCTTATTATTAGATAAGTTAGAAGTTAAAAATGGTATTAATTTAAATGAATTTAGACTTGAAGGTGAATGGCGTTATTCACAAAAAAAACTAAATGAAATTTTATTTGCTAATGAACAAATTGTAATTAGCAAATCTCCTTTTAGACCCAATCATATTAAGCAAGGTGGTGAACCTAAAAAAATTAAAAATCTATTAACTGTTGCTCATTTTGGAATGAGTACATATGAAGATGCTACGGCCGAAAGCGAATATTTATTTGGTAGTTCAAATTCATTCGACTACCCTAAGCCAGAATTGCTCATATCCACTCTTATTCAAACAATAACTAAAAAAGGAGATATTATTTTAGATTCTTTTGCTGGATCAGGAACAACAGCTGCTGTTGCTCACAAACTGCATAGACGCTGGATAACAATTGAAATGGGGGAGCATTGTCATACTCACATAATACCTAGACTAAAAAAAGTTATTGATGGAAAAGATCAAGGAGGAATAACTGAAATTGCGGATTGGAATGGTGGAGGAGGTTTTCGTTATTATAAACTTTCCTCATCATTACTTGAAAAAGATAAATGGAATAACTGGATAATTAATAAAAGTTATAATTCAAATATGCTTGCTGCTGCTGTTTGTAAGCACGAAGGCTTTAATTATAGTCCAAGCAAAACTAATTGGTGGTCACATGGTTATAGTACAGAAACAGATTTTATTTATGTCACAACACAAACATTAACTGAAGAACAATTAATTTTATTGAGCGAGGAAGTTGGTAAAGAAAGAACTTTATTAATTTGCTGTTCTGCTTTCAAAATAAGTACAAATTTATTAACTGAAAGACTAATTAATCTAACAATCAAAAAAATACCTAATTCACTATTATCAAAGTGTGAATGGAACCGTGATGATTATAAACTCAACATATCTAATTTGCCAATTATTGAACCTAAAGAAAAAATTGAAACTATTGCTAAAAAAAATAATTCAAAAAAAGAATATAATCTTTTTACTGAAAATAACGAGTTAGACTGATAATGGCTACTTTTTCTATTTTAAGTGATCAATCCAAGCAGAACGTTAATGGTATCAGTTCTCGTTTAAGTCTACGTAAGCCTCAGAAGGATAGTCTAGAAATACTAGCTCACGTACTTGAATTAATCCCCACAGAAAAAAATGACAACTTAACCTCTGCACTTTCGATTATACAAAAATATTATCCCTCTGTTCAAAGTTTTGATAGAGATTTCATTTCACTCTGCTTTGCGCTAGCAACTGGGGTTGGAAAGACAAGATTAATGGGAGCTTTCATAGCATTACTATTTTCCCAATATAAAATTAAAAATTTTTTTGTGCTTGCTCCAAATTTAACAATATACAAAAAATTAATTAATGATTTTTCTCCTGCTTCCTCTAAATATGTTTTGCTTGGACTACAAGAATTTGCAAATAATCCACCTCGAATTATAACTGGTGATAACTATGACAGTGGTATTGATGTCAGAAGCAACACTTTGTTCAAAGACGAAGTAACTATCAATATCTTTAACATTGCCAAAATTAGCAGTGAGGTTCGTGGAGGGAAAATACCACGAATTAAACGTTTAAAGGAATATATTGGAGAAAGCTATTTTGATTACTTAGCAAACCTCGATGATTTGGTAATGATTATGGATGAGAGTCATCGTTATCGTGCAACAGCAGGATTTAAAGCGATCAACGATCTTAAGCCAATTCTAGGACTAGAATTAACAGCCACTCCCCAAATTGAAATGGGTTCAAAACCAATACGATTTACAAATATAATTTATGACTACCCATTAGCAAACGCAATTGCGGACGGTTTTATTAAAGAGCCTGCGGTTGCTACTCGTGAAGATTTTAAAGCTGAAAATTATGGTGAACAAGAATTAGAAGAATTAAAAATAAAAGATGGCATAGTTGTACACGAACGAACAAAAATTGAACTAGCAACTTATGCTTACAACAACAACACCGCTTTAATAAAACCCTTTATGTTAATTGTTGCAAAAGATACCACACACGCTGATCAAATTGTTAGAAATATTAAACATGAAGACTTTTTTGAAGGAAGATACAAAGACAAAGTAATAACAGTGCACAGCAATCAGCGCGGCGAAGAGAGCGATGAAACTATAACTCGTTTATTGGCGGTTGAAGAAACAACAGAGCCAACAGAAATTGTTGTACACGTTGATAAACTAAAAGAAGGTTGGGATGTTCGCAATCTTTATACTATCGTACCATTGCGAGCAGCAAATTCTGCAACACTGGTTGAACAAAGTATTGGTCGCGGTTTACGTTTGCCTTATGGAAAACGTACTGGTGTAACAACTATTGATAAATTAACAATTATAGCTCATGACAAATTTAACAATATTATTGAAGAAGCAAAAAAACCCAATTCAATAATTCGCTCAGTTGTACTTATTGGCAAAGATATTAGTCTATCTGGAAAAAAATTCTTAACAGTGAATAATGCCGCAATTCAAGGACTAATAGGTTCAACAATAAATCAGATAATACCAGATTTACAATTTAAACTTGAAACACAAGAACAGCCACAACTTAAAACTAGACAAGAACATAATGTAGTAAATTTGATTATTGAAGCTATTAAAGAAAATGAAAACCAAACAATATCAACTCCAAATCTTGAATCATTAATTAAACCAAATAATCAGGAAAATATTATTAAAAAAGTAACTCAAGCTTACAAAGCAACTTACCAAACAAAACAAATTGAGTTAGAAATCGATAATATTAAGCCAGATATTAAGTCTATCGTTAAGGATTGCTTAAAAAAATACATAGATTTAAATATCAGCATTCCTAGAATAAGCGTTAGACCAAAAGGCACAGTCAAAACTGGTTTTAAAGATTTTGATTTGGACGTAAGCGCAATTAATCAACAGCCTGTTTCACAAAATATTTTAATTCAAGAATTGAGAACAAATAATCGTGAAAAAATAGATGCAGATCTTACTTACGGCCAGGAAGATAGACTAGAAAACTACATCGTAAGAAAATTAATTGATTTTGAAGATATAAATTACGAAGAACACTCAGAAATACTTTATAAGTTATCTGGTCAAATAATAGCTAAAATAAGAAGCTACTTAAAGCTAGATTCTGAAGTAATTAATGTCATACAGTTTAATCAAGTCCAGTATGCGAACATTATTCATGCTCAGATGCAAAATCACTGGTGGCAAAAAAGTGATGATGGTTATGAAGTAGTTACTAGTCGTGGATATCAAACATTAACACCTGTGGCATATACGATTGATGGTAATGAAAAATTACGTAATGTTCATCAACCTTTAGTTACTGGAGAGCGCGAACGTATTACTGGTATGTTATTTAATGGGTTTAAAAAATGTTCATATACTATACAAAAATTTGGCAGTGACCCTGAGCGAATATTTGCATCTATGTTAGAAACAGATTTAGAGGTAAAAAAATGGTTTAAACCAACACCGGAACAATTTGCTATTAGTTATCATAACACAAAAAAAGGAGGAAATTCAAATTACGAACCAGATTTTGTTGTAGAAACATCTTCAAATAAATTTATCATCGAAACTAAACGAGCTGATCTAATAAATGAAGAGAATGTAATTGCAAAAAAAAAAGCTGCTTTATTATGGTGTGAAAATGCAAAAAGACATGAAATCAATAATGGTGGAAAACCATGGATTTATTTACTAATACCTCATTCAGCTATAACACCGAGCACTACACTCAATGGTTTGATGGTCCAATATAAATAAAAAAAACATGAATTGGTTTTAATATTTTTTATTTCATAAATATATTTATTTCTTAGATGGGCCGCTTTAAGGATTTAAAATTATCACTTCTGAATGTCTATTGTTTTTATAAAAAATAATAATTAAAAAATTTATTGTGAGTAAAAATTTAAAAAAATTAAGATCTTATCTAAATGAAAATGGTCTTAGGTTTAATCTAAATAAGGAAAGAATATGGAAATATATAGAACAAATATTTGGAGAAAATAGAGCACGTGAGCTTAGTTATATTTTTGATGAAACTTATGTTGAAAATGGAAAATCAAAAGACGTAAATAGAAAGTATCAATTTTGCAAGTCTTTTGAAGAAGCAACTACTTTAATGTATTTTCAATCAGACTGGTTTCTTAAAAACTCCAATATCATTTTAGACGATATTGTAAAAAATGAACCTAAATCTATTTTAGAATTAGGGTGTTATACAGGGGTTTTTGCTAATTATTTATCTTCAATAAAAAATATTCCAACTACAGGAGTAGATATAGAAGAAAATTTAATAAATTTTGGAAAAGAAAAATTTAAAAATGCTAAATTAAAATTAATTAATTTAGATTATAAAAATTTAAATAAATTAAATATTAAATATGATTATATTTTCACTAATTTTGGACTTGAAAATATACCAGAAGCTAAATTTGATAATTATAAAATAAGAAAAAATCAAAATTATAATTCTAATTTAAAATACTTTGAAGAATTTTTTTCTTATATAAATACAGTATCAAAAAATGAAACTGTATTTTTTTGTCTGGCAAGAATCCCGGCGATTGATTGTATTTTAGCAATAGTAGATGCTTCACACAAAAATGGTTGGACTTGGTTGAGTTCTAATTTCAAATATATAGAACATAATGATGAGATGATACCTCAACTAAAATTTGTTAAAAAACAAACCAATCTTATTGATATTAATTTATTTATAAACGAATTGTTAAAATTCAAAAATGAAGAAAATAATCAATTGTTTCAAATAAATCTATTTGAAAGGGAAAAACCTAATCTAATTTTGTTAAATAAAGATAGTTATAAATATGAACAAACAAATGATGAGTTATTTTATGAAATTTATAAATCTGATAATATTTATGGTCTGTGTGCCTGGAGTACACTAGGGTATTTTAAATACAAAAAATTTGATAATAAACAGAAATTAGTTAATTTCTTTGAGGAGGAATTTGGTCTTATAATAGATCCAGAAAGAATTAACTCAAATCTTCTCTTATGATTTCCCAGTTGTCTATAGAAGTTTCAAAACTTAAGGAGTATTTTTTCATATAATCCTCTAGCTCCTCTAGAGATTTTTTTCCGAAATTTCTACTCTTTAACAAATCTGACTCGGAATAAGCAATCAGATCGCCAACAAAAATAATATCTAAATCTTTTAAAGCAGCAAACGTTTTGATAGATAATAACCATTCTTCATGAATGTTTATTCTTGCTATATCCAAGATATCTTTTGATATATTTGGGCCAATTGCATTGACTTTTTTTACATTCTTATTGTTTATTTCTTTTTTTCTTTCTGTGATTTCAATAACTGGGTTATCTTCCAATAAATTATCATCTGACATTAAATCCTTAGGAAAAATATCTCCTACATTAATGTAAAAAGAATTAATCATTGTAACTATATTGTCATAAATTGCTTTAATATTTCTTTCTTTATTTGCAGAAAATCTTTGTATTGATTCTTTTTCTTTTTTAAACAAAATTTCCATCGCGTTTACTTGAGCTAACATTGATTTAACTGGCAAAATAAAATTTGGACTTTGTAAATTTTCCCAAGCTTTTTTCATGAGCAAAGGTACTTGATGATTATTATTTTCCCGTGATTTGTAAATTAAGATAGATCTAATTTTACTTACAATGGCATGAATGATGGGAAATACTAACGGTATAATGGTAATAGTGTTGCCATATCTCTCGACATACCCTCCAAATTCATTAAAATCCGGAGGTAAAGCAGACTTGGAGACAATCATAACACCATTAGCAATTCCTTTGTCTTTCATGTCATTTAACAATTTATCAACCCATTTTTCTTGGAAGGCTTTTGTATCTTTGCTTTCAAAATAAATTTTAGCAATATTTTTTTTCTCTCTATCATTAATTGTAAGAATACAGTCTCCGCCCCTTGCTCCTTTTTTGATTTCCTCAACATTATCTTCGGGGAAAACTTTTCTTAAATAGTCCTGGATTCTTTCTTCCTGAACTTCTCCCTGCAATTCTACCTTTCTGTCTTGCATAATCTGGTTTATTTCCTGAGTTCTTTCTTCCAATCTACGCTGGGTAATTTCTTGAGATTTTTTTATTATTTCTTTTTCTTCTTTTTCTTTTTCTATTATGGCTTTATATTTTTTTTCTGCCTGCTCTTCGGCTCTTTGGACTGTTTCTTGTTTAGATATTTCTATTTTATCTTTAAGCTCTTGTCTGATTTTTAACTCTAGCTCTTCTTTATTTTTTTCTATTTGTTCATCTTTTTCTTTAATTTGTGCTTTAAATTTTTCGGATATTAATTTTTCAGCATTTAAAAAAGCTTCCTTTTTTGCGTTTTCGACTTCTATTGTGTAATTTTCAATTTGGGATTTATATTTTTCGTTAGCTTCCTTGATTGCTTTTGCAATGGCTTCTTTTTTTGCTTTTTCAACCTCTTCTTTTTGATTTTCTATTTGAGATTTGTATTTTTTTTCAGCTTCTTGAACTGCTAATTTTTGAATTTGTTCTATTTTTTTTGTATTTTCAAACTCAATGTTTTTAAAATGAGCCTCAAACGCAATACTGGCATCAAAGGTTTTTTTGCATTTTGGACATTTAATTTTTAAACCATTGTTCATTATTATTTATTATAACTATTTTTTTACTAATTTTAGATAAGGTTTTCTAACTCTTTTAAGCTCTAAAGATCCTTTAATTATATCAATATTTACATCTACTTCGTACCTATCGTCGGTGTCTTTTTTAAAGTCTTCAATTATTGTATCTAACTCATCTAGATCAGAAAGCTTCGTAGTATTTTTATCAAGCTCAATACTTAATCCTTTGATCTTATTTTTTAGTTTATTAATTTTTTTCATTATTCTATTTTAAATCGATATTCTTACAAAAGTACACCAATCTCTCCTTGCCATAAAGCCAATAGGATAAATACTTTTTGCTTGGATAAAGGGTTAGAGTATCTGAAGTAGCTAACGAAACTTTTA
>Ga0129324_10002133_pt1 | contig 12297 bp, 10 predicted proteins | sample CPBDNA_7_FD_96879 | JGI IMG/M metagenome (GOLD analysis project Ga0129324, IMG submission 96879) | Freshwater to marine salinity gradient microbial communities from Chesapeake Bay, USA - CPBay_Spr_15_0.2_DNA | ecosystem: Environmental > Aquatic > Marine > Coastal | place: USA: Chesapeake Bay... | reverse complement strand
TGCCAATTCTTTTAAACGATCATGGCCTAGATACTCAAATTCTAAAGCATTTTAATATTGATACGGATAGTGATCCTGATCTAACAAAGTGGAAAAATTTGCTTGAGAAGGCTTATTATTCTTCTCATTTGAAAGAAGAATTAAATATTGCTATTGTTGGTAAATATGTAAAGTTAAGTGATGCGTATAAATCTTTAATAGAGGCTCTAACTCATGCTAGTTTCGAAGCTAAAGTGAAGCTTCATATTAAGTGGGTTAATTCTAGAACATTAACCGACAAAAACATCGAAGATAGATTATCTGGTGTGCACGCGATTCTTGTTCCTGGTGGATTTGGAAGCGAAGGCATTGAAGGCATGTTAAAGGCAATAACTTATGCTAGAGTTAATAAGGTGCCATATTTAGGTATATGTTTAGGGATGCAGCTTGCTGTAGTTGAAGCTGCTAGAAATTTATGTAATTTAGAAGATGCATATTCAACAGAATTTAATCCTGAATGTTCTGAAAAAGTTGTGGGATTGATTACTGAGTGGGAAAAAGATGGAGTTATTGAGAGTCGTTCTAGTGCAGATGATATGGGTGGAACTATGCGCCTTGGTAGCTATGATTGCAAGCTTACTACGAATAGTAAAATAGCAAAAATATATGATGCTAATTTTTTAAAAGAAAGACATCGCCACCGCTATGAAGTGAATGTTAAATATATTCCTATCCTTGCTAAGCAAGATATAGAGTTTACTGGTATGTCTCCTGATGGTGCATTGCCAGAAGTGATGGAGAATAATGCTCATCCATGGTTTGTTGGAGTGCAATTTCATCCAGAGCTAAAGTCAAGGCCGTTTGATCCGCATCCATTATTTTGTGGCTTTATAAATGCAGCAATTAAACATAGTCAGCAAGATAGTTAATAGAGCTTTGTATCTTAAGTTAGTTTAAGAATGTTAGCTTAAGATATTTTGTATTAATAGCGTCCATCAAATTATATTATTTATTTTTACAATTTATAAATTTTCTTAACGCTTGGTTGGGAGTGCTTATCACAATGCGTTAACAAGTATTTACAAATAGATTAATAAATGCTATATATTTCTTTAGTTATTTGTATTTAAATCTTAATAGGAATTATTATGTTTTCAATTTTTCAAAGTCATGCAGCGAGTATCGAAGATGTTATGTTCAAGATAGCTTTTTTTAAGGGTAATCTTGAGGATCTTAAAAAGCTCATCGACTCTGGAGTTGATGTTAATATTCGCTTCGGTGATGAAAATAAGACTCCTTTAATATTTGCTGCAGGGAAGGCTAAAAAGGAAGTCGTTGAATATTTACTTTCTAAGGGAGCTAGAACAGATCCAGTTGCAGAACATGGAACAGCCTTGCATTATGCTGCTCTTTTTGATCAAAGTGATAATTTAAAAATATTGATTGAGAGTGGAGCTGATGTTGAGGCTAAAGATAATCATGGAAGAACACCTCTTCAGGTTGCTCAATACCCCACTGCAGCTACTCCATTGATTTTAGGTGGGGCGATATACCCATATGCATTCTCTAAAATTAATCCTTCAGCATATAAAGTTAAGGAGCTTAGAAGCGCTATAGTAGCAGGAAAGATTGTTTCTGATAAGTTATTAACTGTAGCAGAAAAAGCTTTTAAGGATTCTAATAGTTATATGCCTGAATATGAAGGTCTTTATCAAGAAACTATGAATTCGATAGATCAATATAAAAATCCTCAGTTAGAGATAACTGATGTTAATTCTGATGGTTTATTAGGCAGTCATACATCTCAATTTTATACAGGTTTTTATGCGGGTAGTTTTATTTTTGCTCCTGCTGCTAACTATTTAAATGATGGAGTTCTAGGTGTAAATGCAGAAAAGCCGCTATTTGATTATTATACAGATAAAATGAATCATAATGCTATAGCAAAATCAGTGGTGTTTTCTTTCGTTTTTGCTGCTTTACCAAATTCTTTGAATGGAGCTAACAAAATTCTGGCTGCTAAAATAGTCAGTGATGCATGTGTGTCAGGGTTTGATTTATCCTCAGAATATGCTAGTTCACTCGTATTCCATCTTGCAAGCTCTATTGCTTCTTTTTCTACAATAGTTTTGGTGCAGCAAACAGAGTTTTACAATGATAATCCATTGCTTACTGGTGCACTTGCCGGTGCTGCAAGTGAGGTAGCGATTCTTTGTTATAATACTGTTAATATGGTGCAGAATTATATGTTAGGAGAAGATGCTTCTTTGGCACTTGCGGAAGAATAATTTAATTAAAATACTAAAACCATAAGTTTAATGAGCGATGTTTGCAAGCGTCGCTCATTATCAATAAATATAGATTTATAAGTCTATAGTATTTTCAACATTGCCACTCATTTCAAGTTCTATAGTAGAGTTACTTTCTGTGATATTCTGATCATTAAAATTTTGGCATAAACCACTAAAGCCACCCTTTATTTCTTTGCATCCTAATATGAGATATTCTTCTAGGATGTTATGTAATGGAGAAGTAGTATCTGTATCTATGTTAATTTTAGTATTAAGGGCAGTAAGTTCTTCAAGTTCAAAAATTTTTGTTCTGTTTTCAGTTAGAAGTGATTCCACTGTAGACCAAGATGTATCTCCATCTCTATCAATTTCTACTCCTGGTTCAATTTCTACCTTATCAAATTGAGATGATATGGCTTTACTAAGATGTTTATCAAGTATAAAATTCTCTTGACCATTCTCGATCATATAATTAGTAAAAACTTGTGGTCCTGTGATGCTTACTACAGATATGCTATATATAACATGGTCAGTTAAGTCATAGCTTTCATTCAGATAATTGAAGGCCTCTTTGTAGTTATGGCCAAAAGATGCTAATTCACTAGACATAAATTCTTTAGCTTTGTAAATTAAGTTATCACTTTTCTTAATAAACTCTCTTAAACTGCAAATAGATGGAGTTAGGCTATAGTCACTTTCAAAGTATTTACCTAAGATATATTTTACTAGCATATTATCTGTGGTTGCTTTTCCTTCTTTAATGTCTTTTGAGGTGTAAGAAAGATTTATAGAAAAAATATTAGATAAGATATCTAATGTTTCAGCATCTATATTTTTTATTTTAACTTTTTTAAAGCCGCTATATATATTTAATATAGGGTCAAGAATATTAGACAAGATATTTAATGCTTTATCTGTAACTGTTTCTTGAGCTTCCTTAGTTTTGGCTTTCTCAAAACGACTATACTTACTTAACATGTCTTTTGAGATATCTTCTAAAGCTTTTTCTGCGTCTTTATGAATCTTGCCATTTTTTTGTTTGGCTACGGCAACAAATTGATTGTTGGTTGCTACAGTTACTCTGCCATCTTCATGTTCTGATGCTTTAACTTCAGCTAGTATAGGTCCTTTTGCGCTATATGATTTTTGATCAAATTTTGCTTTAGTATCAAAATCTAGATAAAAACCAAGCTTAATTATATTTGGCATTATTCTTGCCATGTCAGAAGCTGATCCTAGGTCTCCGCCCTTATTGTTTATGGCATTTTCAATTTCAATATTTACCTGTTGCTTTAATTGTTTATCAATTGATGATGTAGTTTTAACATCGTCAAAATTGATTGCTGTGACTCCAAATTTTTCACAAAAATCTAATAACTCACTCTTTGCTTCTCTTGATAATATTGAGTCTTTATAAATAAAATGAAAGCTAGAACCTGGATGATCTAATATAAAATTAATAAATCTAATTTGATTTACCATTGGTAAAAATATATCTGGGTTTTTAGAAAACCAAATTTTAATAAATTCATCAGCCTGAAAGTTATATTTGGTCGTTTTTCTATTCTTTCTAGTCATATTAATTACTCTTTAATAAAAATTAATTATTAGTAATAACTTTCTATTATAATATTGTCAATATAAAACAGTTGCTTAATATATTAATTTTATTTTCTGGAATATATTCCTAGAGTTATTTAAAATAAAGGCATCGCTACCGCTATGAAGAGAATCTAAATCAATCCACCGGCTTTTTTTTAGTATCCTTCTATATCATTGCCATCAAAATCCTGTGCAGCTATTGGATAAAAATTCATTTCTCCAATATGCGTTTCAATCTCATTTATATCTCCAACTAAACTCTCTTGGGCGACTGTTTGCAGCTGCATATCGTCGATGTATTCGTTTAGTAAGTCTTGTTGGCCTGTAAGACTATTTGTTTCTTTAGTGCGGGCTAGTATTGATTTTTGAAGTTGCGTTTCTTCAGTGGAGCTTAATATTGAATCCGGGTTGCATTTATTCTTAGTATAAGTTTCACATTCTTCAAGGCTTTGAATAGTATCTATGAAATGAAATGCGACTGAGTATGATTCAGGCGAGTAAACGCATTGTTCCATAATTAAAGATCTACAAATAAGATGATCTCTAGGGTTCATGTGGTTATTGCTTTCTTCATGTAATGGCTTAAGTTTGTCACTAGAAATATGTGTGCCTGTTGAGATTTGAGTTCCATGTATATTTTTTTTATATGAAAGTTCTTCTCCACTAATAACTGCTCCTTCTGAAAGTTGAGTTTCATGAAAGGCGCTTTCAGATGAGATTAGCATTTTGTTAGGGGCTATGGTTGTCTCTTTTAAAGTGCTTATATGTTGGTTGTTTGTATTGGCTTCTGATAATGTTATAATCGACTCAAATGAAGCTATTTCAGTTGAAGTTGGAATTATGCTATCTGTATCTTCGTTGCTATCTTCCTCTGGAATGATTTTATCATTCATTCCATAAAGATTATAAAAATAGTTCATTACGGGGATGTTATTAAAATAAATAGCGTAAGTAAGGGCGGTCTTCCCGTAAGGAGTCATGTGGTAATGATCGGAATTATTTTCAACTAAGAGCTCAGTTATTTTTGCTTTTTCTTTGTTAATTAATTTCGTTCTTTCATCTTGTTTTTTTTCTTTTGGGTGTTCTGTTTCTTGTTTATCCAGTTGGTTTTCGCCAAAGATAAAATTATAAACATATGAGATAATTTTTTTATCAGTAAGGATACCAGGATTTTGTTCATCTTGATTTATGTTTGAGGTGAATTCTATTCTATATCCAGAGGAATAGTGATACATAGAAGAAGATATAGAGAGTTCTAAGTCATCAAAAAATTCTTTGTGAACTGAGTAAGATATAGTAGATACAATGGCTAATTTATATTTAAGAGGTATTCCACTTAACGCGTGGTTTGTAAATCTAATGGTGCCAAGTAAGGCCAAGGATTCTAGCGTGGATTTCCATAATGATTGCAGTATATTAGGAGGAAAGGAGATTTTCATAATAGGAGGGCTTGTAATATCTAGTTCTTCTTCAGTTTCTTTTTGCTGTGGAGGAGTTTCTTCTGTGTCTTCTTGTGGATTTTCAAAATCTTTTTTGTTTCTTTCTTTGATAATGTCGGCATTATCAATGCTAAACCTAACGTTTTCTTTAAGTGCTGCGTACATTAGGGCACTGTTTCCTGACCCATCTACCATTTCAAGTTTAAAGCGATTTGCTGCATACATTAGAATTGTTTGACTAAACGCGTTGCATGCATTAATACTGGCTCCTTCATCTAAGAAGTTTTGCGCTTCTATAAGTGTGATATCTCTAGTTACGAACTCTTTGAATAATGCAAAGCTGGGATGTTTATAATTTGCATCATAGTCAGCTCGCGTTTCTTGGTTTTTTAAAACTTCATATGCGTCGTGTGCGTCTCTAAATAAATCAGTCGCATTTTTATTCTTGTTTTTATCTGGATGATATTTTAAAGCTGCTGCTTTGTAAGCTTCTCTGATTTCTGCCGCGGTTGTATCTTGATTGATGTCTAAAATTTCATAATAGTTTTTTAAGTAATTAATAGGCATTAATGCCTCATAAGGAGTAAAAAATAACAGTAATTATCTTTTATAGAGTCGTATTAAGCGAAGTCAAGGAAATAAATTTTATGTAATGTTTGACCTACTATGGGTTGTGTGCTTAGGCGTTCTTCTGCGCATTCCTGAGTGACTATCTTAGTTTGAAATCAAATGTATTAGTTGTATATAAGAGTGTATATGCTATTGTGTTGCGTGAAAGATTTTGTTTTTTAATATGAGGAAAGAATGTTTAAAGCATCTAGAGTAATTTTATTTATTATAATATTTTGGTCAACAGCTTCTTATGCAGAAGTAGCCGCTCCTTTGGGCATTGAACCAGGAAAATCAACTTTAAAAGATATTAAAGCTAAACATAAAATAATATCTAACAATTGTAATGATGAAGCAAAATCTTACTGTAAATATATAATTAGTCCTAAAAATAAATTGCCGCTAATAAATGTTACAGAATTATTTTTTGAATGTAATAGCCAAGAAATAGTGAGTGCAGTAGTTATAACGGCAGAAAAAAGTAATTTTAATGGGCTTTTTGAGTCATTATCTAAAAAATATAAATTAAAAGAAAAAAACACCCCTTTTGTTGGAAATAAATCAGCAGTCTTTCAAGCTGATAATAATGTTCTCGTCATACTAGATGCTCCGCATATGAGTTTTGAGATGGATCTAATATATATTACTCAAGAAGAGTATAATAAGGCTATAGAAGACGGCAAGGAAGATCAGAGAAATAAAAAGAAAAATTTAGATGATGCGCTTTAGTAAGTTTATTTCTGAATTTTTTTCTAAAGGTTGATTTGTGCTGCTATGATTAAAGAAGCGAAGTCCTCAAAAAAAACTTTAGAAATACTCAGTAATCTTACCCCGGGGATAGTAGGTTTTAGATCTGTATATTTAGTATAATTAACTTGCAGTAGAGTTTAATTTATACTATGTTTTGACCTGTATTGAATGTAAAGAGGCTAAAATATATGGAATTTTCACCAGAGAAAATTAAGAAAGTCGCTAAACTTGCTAAAGTAGAGTTAAGTGAAGACGAAGTTGTGATGTTTAATGATCAATTTTCTGCAATTACTAAAGTTATAAATAAACTTCAAGAAGTTGATACTAAAGGCGTTACGCCAATTCATAATCCATCAAAAAATTCCGCCTTAATGCGCGCTGATGTTGTGAGCGATGGAAATTACGTAGAAGATATATTAATTAATGCACCAAAACATGCTTTTAATTGTTTTGTGGTGCCAAAAGTTGTTGAGTAGAAAATATGGTAAAGTTAAATAATCTTACGATCCTAGAAGCTAAATCTGGCTTAAAAAATAAAGAATTTTCAGTTAAAGAATTAGTCCAAGATCATTTAGATGCTATGGAGAAACATAAAGACTTAAATGCATATGTTTTAGAAACTGCAGACATCGCATTAGCACAAGCTGAAATATCACAAAAAAAGATAGATAAAGGTGAGGCTGGTATTTTTGAAGGAATTCCAGTTGGTGTAAAGGATTTATATTGTACTAAAGATGTGAGAACTACAGCTTGTTCAAATATATTGAAAAACTTTGTGCCTAAATATGAATCTACTGTAACGGCTAATTTATTCAAGCATGGTGGTATTATGCTTGGTAAAACTAACATGGATGAGTTTGCTATGGGCTCGGCTAATGTTAATAGTTGCTTTGGTGATGTAAAAAACCCATGGAAAGTGGGTGCAGAAGACTTAGTTCCTGGGGGGTCTTCTGGAGGCTCTGCTGCTGCGGTTGCTAGTGACTGCTCTATGATGGCACTTGGGAGCGATACCGGAGGGTCTATTCGTCAACCTGCAGCATTTTGTGGGATTGTGGGAATGAAGCCCACTTATGGAAGATGCTCTCGTTATGGAATGATTTCTTTTGCTAGTTCTTTGGATCAAGCAGGAGTATTTAACAGAACTGTAGATGATGCGGCTCTTTCCTTGCAAGCTATTATGGGATTTGATCAAAAAGACTCAACTTCTGCCAATGTTGCGGTGCCAAATCTTTATGAAGACATAGCAAATATACAAGACCTGAAAGGAATTAGAATTGGAATACCTAAAGAATATAATATGAAAGGTATTTCTCCTGAGATTTTAGCTCTTTGGCAGCAGGGACAAAAGCATTTAAAAGATGCGGGCGCCGAGATGGTTGAAATTAGTTTGCCTCATACTGAATATGGAGTTGGTGTATATTATATTATTGCTCCTGCTGAAGCATCTACAAATCTTTCACGATATGATGGTGTGAGATATGGAATGAGAACTGATAAGGCAAAAAATCTAGATGAAATGTATTCTAAAACCCGTGAAGAAAATATGGGTTATGAGGTTACAAGAAGAATTATGATTGGAACTTATGTATTATCATTAGATCAATATGAAACTACTTATCTACAAGCTCAAAAAGTTCGTCACTTAATCATAAAAGATTTCCAAGATGCTTTTACAAAAGTGGATGCGATTTTAACTCCTGCGACAACTAGCGAAGCTTTTGCAATCTCTAATTCAAAAAAGATGAGTCCAATTGAGATGTATATGAATGATGTGTTTACGATTCCAGCAAGTTTAGCAGGGCTCCCGTGCATTTCACAGCCCGTTGCTCTTTCTAAGAATGGTTTGCCTCTTGGTTTACAAATAATTGGTAATAATTTTGATGAATCTATGGTGCTAAAGATTGCAAAAATGCTAGAGCTGCAAGCCAAGTTCACTTTTAAACCTAAGGGGATATAATTATGTATAGAATTACAGGAAGTACAGGTGAGTGGGAAGTAGTTATTGGGCTTGAAATCCATGCTCAGGTAACCTCTAAAGCAAAGCTTTTTTCTGGTAGTGATACCACATTTGGAGCTGAGCCAAATACCCAAGTTTCATTTATAGATGCTGCTATGCCTGGTATGCTTCCAGTATTAAATGAATTTTGTGTTGAACAAGCCGTTAGAACAGGTTTAGGACTTGGAGCTAAAATTAATTTATTTTCTGCATTTGATCGTAAAAATTATTTTTATCCTGATCTTCCACAAGGCTATCAAATTTCTCAGTTCTATCATCCAATAGTTGGCGAAGGTGTTTTAACTATAAATGTTGAAGGTAAAGAGCATAAGATAGGGATTGAAAGGCTGCATTTAGAGCAAGATGCTGGTAAAAGCATGCATGACCAGAGCCCAGATTCATCTTATATTGATTTAAATCGCTGTGGCATTGCATTGATGGAGATCGTTTCTGCCCCGGATCTTAGATCACCTAAAGAGGCTGCAGAATATGTAAAAAAAATTAGAGCTATAGTGCGTTGCTTGGAAACTTGTGATGGTGATATGGATAAAGGTTCTATGCGCTGTGATGCAAATGTTTCAGTTAGGAAAGTTGGTGATACTAATCTAAATAATCGTTGTGAGATAAAAAATCTTAACTCAATGCGTTATATTATGAAGTCTATTGAATATGAAGCGGAGCGTCAGGTTGATATTTATGAGGCTGGTGGAGAAGTAGATCAAGAAACTAGATTATTTGATACAGAAACTGGAAAGACACGCACAATGCGTAGTAAAGAAGATGCAATGGATTATCGTTATTTTCCAGATCCAGATTTAATGCCTATCGTTATAACTGAAGATTATATACAAAAAATTAGAGATTCATTGCCTGAGTTACCAGAAGAAAAGCAACAAAGATACATCAATGATTTAAATCTATCTCCTTATGATGCTGAAATCTTAACTTTAGAAAAAGAAACAAGTATTTATTTTGAAGAAGTGATAAAAAATAGTGATGCTAAAATGGCTTCTAATTGGATTGCAGCCGAGTTATTTGGTAGATTAAACAAAGCTGGAATAGAGCTGAGTGATTGTAAAGTTACTCCTGCAAAATTATCTGGTTTGCTTAAGTTAATATCAACTAATGTTATTTCTGGTAAGATTGCCAAAGAAGTTTTTGATATTATGTTTGAGAGCGGTGAAGATGCTGCAAAAATAGTTGAAGATAAGGGCTTGCAGCAAGTTACTAATACTGATGAAATTGAAGCTATAATTTCACAAGTATTACAAGATAATGAAGAGAAAGTGGCTGAATATAAATCTGGTAGAGATAAATTATTCGGATTCTTTGTTGGTCAAGTAATGAAGATCTCAAAGGGCAAAGCAAATCCAGCATTAGTTAATGAACTTCTTGTAGAGAAATTGAAGTAATGAGTTTGTAGTTTCATTATGATTAGTTATAACATTTCAGGATCGCTTATAGATTGTGACTTATCAACCTCTTTATATGAATCAGATTATCAGTATGAGTATAATTATAGATTAAGGGCAAATTATATTCCTAATCCTGTAGTATGTTATAAGTTATCTGGAATAAAAAGTAATGTTGCGGTTAGTTTGCATAGATTAGAGAATTTAGAGCAAAGATATCAGGGTGATAATATAGAGTTTATACAAGTTCTTAGCGACTTAGTGACTGAGATAGGCGAATTATCAACATATATAGCAGATAATCAATATAATATCACAGAGGCAATAAATTTACACGAGCAGGCAAGCAGCTCGATGCTTAAGCTACAAAGTATTTATAATAGGAGCGACAAGTCATTTGATTTTAAAGATGAAGATGACACTGTTGTAAATATTGCGATGACCGTAGCTATATTTGCTTCATTTTTTTCAATAGGTGATTCAATAAAGTCTGGTTCTAATATATTTGCTATAGGGAAGATATCCTCAGGCATTGCTGTGTCTTCTATGTTTGTTGCATTTCTGAAATCCTGCTTAAAAGAGTGTTCTTCTCCTAGTAATAAGATTTATTATACTTCTGAAAACATGAATAGTATTACTGAGTTATTTGGAGAAATTGAGGAGTATAATGCTAATGATGGAATGTCTTCGTAAATATGCATCATTATAATATCAGCTCCATATCAATTGATTGCATTGAGATTGATATAAATGATCAAGAATATCTTTATTATGCTGCTATAAGTAATTATTTTTATCAAAATAAAATTTGTTTATTGCTTAATGAGATAAAAGAGAAAACTAATAATAATAACGGAAAATTATTGAATCTGTTTTATCGTTATAAAGATAATGAAGATAAGGAGTTTAAAGATTTTTTATTAAAGTCTGCTTATAAAATGGGATACTTAAATAAAGAAGTTTCTAGTAATTCATATGATGCAATAGAGATTAAGAAGTTGGTTGATGAAACTAGTTTGCTCTTAAACAGCCTTAATATTATGTATTTACAGAGTAAAAAAGAGCTTGATGCTGCTTTTGAAGATAGTTATGTATGTAGTAATATGTTTGGGGTTTTATCTGCAGCATTTTTTATGGTGATAGGAAAAGATAATTTAGGAATTCATGCCATATATAATATGGCTATTGCTTTATTATTTCCTCCTATGCATATATTTGAAGGCTGGAAGAATTCTCCAGAAAATATAATAACCCAAGTTTGCTCAGAGATGAATGTGGTGTCTGAGCTGCTAGGGCAAATAGTGAGTTTAGATGTTTTTAGTGAAAAAACTATGAAAATATCTGACTAGAGCTTGCGCGCAAGGCATATTTGGTTTACACTTTTGTTAAAGTAAAGAGATTTATTATGAAACAAGATAATAAAAGTAGTAATAAATTGGCTTTATCAATTATATTGTTAGTTGTAGGCATGGTTATGCTTACATTCGCTTCAGTACCTCTTTATAATTTATTTTGTAAAGTTACTGGTTATGGAGGCACAACTAGATATACTGCGATTTCTTCAAATCGAGTGGGTACAAAGCTGCTTAAGATACGCTTTGATGCTAATGTTGATAGGAAGTTGCCTTGGGTTTTTAAAACCGAGCAAACCGAAGCAGTTATTAAAGTGGGCGAGAATAATTTAGTATTTTATACTGCTGAGAATAAAAGTGATGAAGATATAATTGGGACAGCTGTATATAATGTGACGCCACATAAGGCGGCTATATATTTTAATAAAATACAATGTTTTTGTTTTGAGGAGCAGTTGCTTAAATCGAAACAAAAAATGGTAATGCCAGTATCTTTTTTTATCGATCCAGCAATGGAAGATGATCCAAATTTACAGGATGTTGATACAATCACTTTATCTTATACCTTTTATCGAATAGAGTCAGGAAAATGAGCAAAAATAATCACCAATATCACCTAGTAGATCCAAGTCCACTACCTATATTTACTTCTTTCTCAATGCTAGTTTTAGCAATTGGAGGAGTAATGTTTATGCATGATTATGTTTTAGGTAATGTAATACTTCCCTTAGGATTTGTTCTTACTTTATCTTGTATGTATTCTTGGTGGCGCGATGTTATTAAAGAAGGGAAAGAGGATAAAGCTCATACAGCAGTAGTTCAGAATGGTTTATCAGTAGGGATGATATTATTCATATTATCTGAAGT
>Ga0129324_10002132_pt1 | contig 12300 bp, 15 predicted proteins | sample CPBDNA_7_FD_96879 | JGI IMG/M metagenome (GOLD analysis project Ga0129324, IMG submission 96879) | Freshwater to marine salinity gradient microbial communities from Chesapeake Bay, USA - CPBay_Spr_15_0.2_DNA | ecosystem: Environmental > Aquatic > Marine > Coastal | place: USA: Chesapeake Bay... | reverse complement strand
GGCGTGTCGGGTGTGTTTGGCGAGGGTGCTGAGGGCGGCGCGCAAGATCCTGGCGAAGATGAAATGGATGAAGATATTGGCGAGGGTCAAGAGAAAATCCCTTGGGATGTTACCCATGATGGAATGATAACTTACTGGCATTACTATATCAAAAAATCTTTCGAGATTTTGTTATATATTATTGGTGTATCATACCCTGGTTTATTAAAATCTATCTGTGCGGCGGGTGCTTCAAGTAGTTTCGGCTATATAGATGCATTATTCCTTGTTTGTTTGTATTCTATGATAGGTGCTTGTACAGGAGCCGCTGTAACATGGACTGGAGCTATCGGATTAACCCTTGCGTCTTACACTGTAATAAAACCTTTAATAGAAAGTTATGCGAGTACCAATACAAATAGAGGATATATACAACAAAATGCAGCATGGTGTGGACAAACAATAGATACAGGAATAATTGATAATACAAGTGACGCTTGGAATAGAACAAAGGCGCTTATACCGGATATTTTAAAGTATCCTGGTATTGGTATAGATAGAGCTTCTAGTGTTTTAGCAGATGTAATGGTAACGAGAATTATAACTAAAACTTATAATTTCGATACTACTATACCGGGTGGGATGCCCCAAATACCTTCTGCAGCAGGTGATGGAACCTTGGTTAATCTATTAGATGGCCATGGTTTGTTAAACTTGAAAATATTATATTTTGGTGAAGAATTAAAAGAAAAAGAGGAAAGTCGTTTAGCAATTTTATCTTTAAAAACACTTACAGGACATATCTTTAAAATAATAGACGACAAAAGGGTGAGTATACTAGCTCAACAACACCTCAATGCCCTTGAGCAAGCTGCGAAAGGCCTCCAGGATGGTCGGGAAGAGGATGAAGGAGATCTTGTTAGACAAGTCAGTAATGATTCTCTCAGCCTCACCATGAGTGGTAAACTTGGGGCGTTGAAGAATCAGGTTATGAAAGCAAGGGGAGAATTAGAGGCAATGAGTGTCTTAACAGAAGGTGATGCCGATGTGGGTCGCGTAAGTAGCGCACCACCTTCATCATCTGGCTACGGCGTTTCGGGCAAAAACCGTGTGCCACGGAGTACGCGTGCAGTGAGTCGCTTTGCCCCATATTGACGCGGTCTTTAAGCCAGGCACGTCCAGGTAGACACGAGCCCAAAGTTAATCAAAGTAAACTATCTAACTCATTGAAAATACCAATTTTATCTTGAATAATTTCAACTTCTATATTTTCTTTCTTTTTTAAAGTTTTTTGAACTGGTTTCTTATCAACTATTTCATTTTTCTTTTTTGATTCAAACATTTTATTAACATTACATTGAACCTGAACAAATATTTTAAAATTAGTTCTAACCGGTATATCAAAATTGATATCATGTGTTAAATAACCAATTGCGTGGAAAACTAAAGGTAATCTTCCATTTCTCTTACCATGTGTATAATCATGTGTAAATAATTGATATAAACAATCTATTTGTTTTGTAATATTTAGATTATTTCTTAATCGAACCTCTTCTTTGATAACATCCCAAACAATCCATATAACATTACAACGGTATTTTTCATCAACTTCTTTTACATCTCTATAATCCACATTCCACGGTATCTTTTTCTTTTTGTGTTGTGCTTCCCATTTTAATAACCACAATATCCAGAAACAACATCTATCGTATCCAAAGTTTTTATTTTTACACATTGTAAATATCTCATTAATAATTAATTTTATTTCATCTGGATCATTGAATCTCATGATATGGTCTGGTAAAACGTTCATTTCTGAACATATTCTTTTTTTCATATTTTCATATTTAAAATCTTCATCAATATCTATTTTTGAATATTTATCATATCTTTTTGTTTTTAAAGATAAGGATAATGTCGATACAATATCAAAAAACATATTTCTTATCATTTGACTATTCCTTAAAAGGATAAATCTATCTTTATTTTTAGGATCTAATAAAGCCATTTGATTTCTAAAAACATTTACTTTTCTCAAAATATATTCTGGTATATTAGGATTATTAATATGAATTATTTTAGAACTAAAAACGACTAATTTATCCAAAAGAGAATTTGAATATCCAGAAATAATACATTCTGTAGTCCAATGACAAGCTTGTTCTATTTTCTTTGATTCAATTGATTTCAAGACAACATTAATAACCTGTGATTTTTTAAAACCTGAAAAACTTTTATCTTTAAATTGTGTATAATCCCTTACATCATTGATTATATATTTTTCATCCATAATAATAATTACGATTATATTTTTTATAATAAAATTAACGGGATATGTTTAAATTCTAAAATCATTTTATTTAAGAATATTAAAATGGAAAACAAACCTGCGAAGAAAAAAACAACTAAAAGTAAAAAAGATGTTACTACTTCAGAAAAAAAAGATGTTCAAAAAGAAATCAAAAATAATGATAATATTAATGTACAAATTCCACTAGGGTTTTTAAAACATATTAATAATGTTGTCTTGATTGCAAACCAAAGGGCACATTGGCAACCAAGTGAACTAATACCAGTTGGGACAGTTTTAAGAGAATTAGATGGTTTAATTAAGTATTATAATTCATTAGAAGTTACTAATGGTAAATCAAGCACCGGTACTACCGAATCCCCCACTTCCTCGTGAAGTTTCACTAAGACTATTCACAACACTCATAGTAATTGGATTTAGAGTTGGACTACACAGTTGAAACAGCCTTGTTCCAGCCGGAATCCTATAATCTTCCCCATCAATATTATCTACAAAAGCCATAATGTTTCCACGATAACCAGCATCAATAATACCGACACTATTACATAGACGTAGAGGTGTCTTAGAAATAGATGATCGTGGATAAAGGTAATAGGAAATATTTACACCCATATTTGATTGAGAAGGGAAAGCTTCACACTTAATATTAAGGTCAATTTTGTTAGACCGTGACCCACCCGGAATTACAATATCTTCTACTACGAATAGGTCGAGTCCAGAATCACCTGGATGGAAGTTTCCATGTCCTTCATACATAGCCTTTACAGTATCATTTTCTGGGAGGATATGGATAAGCATTTTTAAATTACTCTACTTTATTTATTTGATATACTTTTATATAATTTTTCAAATTTAATAAATCTATTATCCGTTTCAAAGAATATTTTTAATTTTAAATATTCTCGTCATATGATAATAATTATTAAAATAATTATATAATTCATTTATTTTTAGGTGGTCCTCAGCTGCCACCGCCTTCCTGCTTAACCATGCCTCAGCTGCCACCGCCTTCTAAATCAAATCCTTGAAAACCAATGAAATTAACATTCTCTGAAATTTCATGATCATCTAATAAAGAAGATATTTTCTCGGTGATATCTTTACCTTTCTTTTGCAAATCACCTTTGGGTAATTCCATCCATTTATCTATTTGATCTATATCACTTAAATAATGTTTTCCATCTTCCTCAATAATGAAAACATTATTAACCCTTATATTTGTTTTTCTCATTATAAATAATATATATATATTTTTTTATGTTTTATTAATATATAATAAATGTCTGAAAATCCAAATGATGAACTAAATACCGGAGAAAGCCTTAAAGATTCGGCATATGTATTAAAATGGGTTGTCGTTTTGATAGTTATGGGTAGTATTAATCTTATTTTAAACCGTTCATATGGTCCAATGAGAGAAGATTTCTTTACATTTGATTTAACAGGTCGTTTCTTGACATCTAAGGGAATAATGGTAATATTCACACTTCTCATGTTTGCGATTATATATGGTGTAAGAGAATGGACTCGTATGAAAGAATTCTCCGGGACGACTAAGGACGAAAGAAAAGAAGAGTTTAAAGATTTTATGATTTACATAATTATATCTTTATCTACATATTTATATGCTAGTGCTTACATAAGAAGAAAATTCAATACTGGGGGAGGAGAAATGACTGGTGGAGGAAATGATGGTATTTTAGGAAATACTGTCGCGGGTATTAGTTCCACTGGATTTGGGACGTTAACTTTATATGTGGGTATATTAGTAATCATATTAAATGTTATCACAAATACATTTCAATATCTTAGAAATAAAAAGAAAAATCAAAAAGATAAACTATTAAGATCAATTTATTTCGGTCAAATATCAACTATGTTGCAATTTTTAGTGGCGGTTTTTTTTGTAGCTGGTTTTGGAATGGGAGCAATAAAAGGACAATCATCTGGTAAATTAGGTTTTACAGCGTTAAAATGGTTGATACTTGTTGCATTTTGTATAACCGGGATACATATGATAAATGAAGCAACGGGTTCTGAAAACTGGTTTGGAGAGGCTAAAAATATCCCACCGGTTAATAAGAATAACCCAAACTTGAATGCTGCCCCATCTGCGGGTGAAAGTACACCAGAGAATACACCTTAATTTCGATTTAAAAAAATAAATATAAAATATAAATAAATGAAAATAGCTATCCATGGTCCGATGTGTTCGGGGAAAACAACTATTTCAAATATAATAAAAGAATATGATAACAGTTATAAAACATATTCATTCGGTTTAAAAGTGAAAGATATAGCTACAGATTTATTTGACATGAAAGGTAAAGATAGAAGTCTTTTGATTAATGTTGCTACAAAAATGAGAGAAATTGATCCGGATATATGGGCAAAATATGTGATAAAACAAATAAAAGAAGATGATAATAATAATTGTATTGTTGACGATTTACGTTTTCAAAATGAAGCTGATTATCTCAAAGATGGTTGGGTAATGATATCATTAACAACTCCAAAAGATGTTCGAATAAAAAGGATAAAAAATATTTATAAAGAAAATTATGAAGACCATATCAAAAATATGAACCATAAATCGGAGACAGGGGAAATTATTTTACCCGAAGATACTATTTACATAGACACTTCAATTGATTATGATAAATTAAAAGAAATAATTAGAAAAATTATTTCGTGTTAAAATACTATTTTATATTTCTTTATAATTTTAAATGAATAATTATTTGGTCAAATGGCTTTATACAAAAGTTAGCCCTTATAGTGATATAACAAATAAAGGTTTAATTGATATCTTATTTTTTCACTTAAATGAGTTCATAATTAATAATGAACTAATTATGAATATTGAACAGAGTGATTTATTGATACATTTTTATATTTTTAACTACAATAAATATTTACAGAGCACAAATAATGATTATTTTGATCTAACATTCCATGAAGATCTCGTAGATATATTTATCATTTTTAAAGAAATAACTCAATCATTTGGTTCTGATTTGTATAGCAAAGGTGAAACAGCAGATTGTTTAGTAAATTTTATGAATAAGTATGTTAATTATGAATATAGTGAAAATGAAATGAATGAATATGATGAAGAAAATATTTATGACGACGGGTATTAAAATATAGTATTATTATATAATAGTATGTCTGGTTTATTTTCTTTATTTCAAATAGCTGGTGCGAAAAGTTTTAATGAGTTTCTAGGTGGAGGTGGGGAAAGGAATCAAAGAAATAAAAGGCGTTCGTTGAAAAAGACATTCAGGGAACGTTCACAAAGAAGAAGTTCAAGAAGAACAAATAGAAAGACTAACCGAATAAGTTCAAGAAGAACAAATAGAAGGACTAATAGACGGACTAATAGACGGACTAATAGAAGAACCGATAGAAGAACCGATAGAAGAACTAATAGAAGAACTAATAGAAGAACTAATAGAAGAACTAATAGAAAACCAAACCGTATAGTCAAAGGGAGAACATTGTCCAAGAGAAAGCATATTGGATCAAAGGGAAAATATCATTGCAGTAATGGTTGCAAGGGACATTCTAAAAGAGGATACTTTAAAGGAACTGAACCAAGTCCAAAAGGTTTAGGATACTGCGCCCATTGTATCCCCTTAAATGTTATTATGAAAGGTAATGATGGTAAATTATGGGAAAACCAGAAATATTCGAAAGGTAAGAGATGGGTTAAAGTGTAATAATCTTTAAACATCGCGTATGTAGAAGAAACAATATGGGGTTTGTTTTAATACATCATCAATAGTTGTTTCAATGACATGTGTATCATTGTGAACCCTCCATTTATCGTCGGTATAATCTTTACACATAGCATAATAGTGTCCACCATTTAATCCACCACTATGGATACAAATCCCAGATAACTTATATTTTAGATTTTCTTTTTTATTAACACAATATTTTTCCATATTAAGTTCTTCGGGGAACTCAATATGTTTATTCATTTTTCTATTAAGTCTAAATTGTTTTACAGATAATATTAATACAGGGGAAAGATTCCAAAAATTTATCTTTTTATTTGGCTGAACACATTCTTTACATTTATCACAATTCCAAGTATTTTCCATATCGAGTACTTCATCTTCTATAAACTCATCTAAACAATCATATATTGTTTTATATTTTTCTTTTAAAGTTAATGTAATTGTCATCATAGGTTCATGATTTGTTGTTGCATAGTCACATTTGGGACAGGTTGTAACTGAAAGTAACTGCGAATAAAACTTAACTATAATATGTGAGTAACTATTTTCAAAGAACGCCTTCCATGTTTCTATACTTTTAACTTTTAGTTTATCATAATTATTTTTTGGTTCTCCTGTAATAGTAATATTTACTTTCCTTTTCATAGAATCATGAAGTAAATCCATAAATGTGTTTAAGAAATCAGTTGTATCATTTTGATTGAATGATTCAAATAATATATTTTCACTTTGACATTTCATTATAAAAGCTTTTAAAATACGTTCTGTCGAAACAACATTTTGTTCAACATCTTCTTTCCATATTCTATGTTGAAAGTTAAGCCATTCTCTAATAACAGTAGAATCATTTTCACTATCCCTTTTCTTAATATCTTTTGTAAAATCGCCACAATCAAGAGACAATTCTGGGATATGTGTCAAACACTGTAGTGCCGCATTCATATAGCATGTATTGCCCAAGTTGGTGAAACCTTTGCTCATATTTATTTAAATAGTTGAATATATTTTTAAGTATAATATTCCATATCAAATTTATTTATGGAATTATTTTATTATACAATATTATAAAATGTCTGAAGAATCAAATACACTAGATCTCACTGAAAACGTTGAAATCAATGTAGAAGAAGTTAATGAAGAACAGAAGGCTGCTGAAGAAGAGGCTGCTAAAAAGGCGGCTGAGGAAGAGGCTGCTAAGAAAGCGGCTGAGGAAGAGGCTGCCAAGAAGGCTGCTGAGGAAGAGGCTTTGGCGGCGGCTGAGGAAGAGGCTGCGAAGAAGGCGGCTGAGGAAGAGGCTGCTAAAAAGGCGGTTGAGGAAGAGGCTGCTAAAAAGGCGGCTGAAGAAGAGGCTGCTAAGAAAGCGGCTGAGGAAGAGGCTGCTAAAAAGGCGGCTGAAGAAGAGGCTGCTAAAAAGGCGGCTGAAGAAGAGGCTGAAACGAAGGAGGGAGTGGAAGAAGTTGTAGAAAATTTAGATGAAATTATAGGGGGTAATATAGAAATAATTTCATGTGAATATAAAGGAATGTTATTAAAAGAAGTATTACCTATATTAATTGATAAATATAATAGTATAGAAAATTATAGTTACCGTAATGTTTATGGTATAAAATCTATTGTTAAAGTAGAAGATAAATTATGTGCTGAAGAATATGTTAAATATTTTAAATAATTTTTTTAATTACATTTTAATTAGAGTATGCAAGACCACCCATACCTGACATGATACGAAGGACATTGTAGTTAACAGCATAGATGTTAATGTTCGCACCTGTAGTTGCACCCGAATCAACTTTAAGTTGAGCATTATCTATTCTAGAGAAATTACACGTTCCCGATGGCTGGTGCTCCTCTGGTTTTAGAGCAAAAGAATAAACCGCTATAGAGTCTGGTTCAGAAACACCACCATAACCGGTGTGATGCTGCCATACTTGATTTCTCGTAAAGTATCTGTAATCACGTCCCGCAAAGCGATCATGTCCATTTAGAACTAACTTCCAATTTCTTGAAGATAATTCTCCAGATGAAAAAGAACCATTTTCATATGTCCCTGTCCAAATAAGTTCTTTAACTGGATGATTAAAATTAATATCAAACGAAGTTCCTGCTGACTTTTGTTCAAACTGAACTTGTTCAATAAGATATTCATGTGAAACTTGAGCGAATCTACGCCTTTCATCTGTATCAAGGTAAATATAATCAGCCCATAGTTTATTAGTAGTACCACTACTTGTATCTAGAACACTTGAAAAAGTCATTTTAACCTTTACTTCGTGGTATTGTAAGGCAATTAAGGGTAACGCTAGTCCAGGATTTCTACAAAACCAAAATTGGAGAGGGACAAATATAAGATTACCATATGCCACATCGCCTGCCCCTAAGACACCTCCTGCCCCAGCCATATTTTGATAACGGGTTTTTCTTCCATTTACAATCGCATTAGCAGCTTCCATAGTGTATGTGAGACCAGTATCATTGGGTTCAGTTAATTCAACCCATGCTTCCATCCAATGACCGTAGTGTTTATCAATTCTTTGACCACCAATTTCTATCTCAACATTATCAATAATTTGAGTACCATAGTTATTATCATTAGCATCTGCGTTCGCTGAAATCTGATGTTCTAAATACAATTTATGTACTAGATCACCATTACGTGAAATGGTTGCATTAACTGTGGAGGATGCAGCGACAGTACCGTTCCAGGTCTGTTCGATGGCTTCCATCGAGAAGTTAGTGTGTCTGCGGTAAACAACCTTAAAGAAAGTGATCTGTGGGTTACCCGTAAGGTAGATATCCTGGGCGCCGTAAGCGACAAGTTGCATTAATCCTCCTCCCATATTATTTATACTTTATACTTAGAAAAAAATATTAAATTAATTTCTTAATTTAATATTTTTATGATATCATTTAAAACTTAAAATTAAAATTAATTATTCATTTAGTTCGAGTAAGCAAGACCACCCATACCAGACATGATACGGAGGACGTTGTAGTTGACAGCATAGATATTTAGAGGCGTTCCATCACCCTTAAGCTGAGCATTGTCAATTCTGGAGAAGTTGCAAGTTCCAGATGGCTGGTGTTCTTCTGGTTTAAGTGCGAACGAGTAAACTGCGATAGAATCAGGGACAATTACACCACCATAACCAGTGTGGTGCTGCCATACTTGGGCTCTCGTGAAATATCTGTAGTCTCTTTCCGCAAAGCGATCATGACCATTTAATTTGAGTTGGTAATTACCAACTCCAGTGGCTACGGGGGTTGCCAAGCCGGTGACGAGGGCAGGGACACCGGTCCAGATTAATTCTTTTACTGGATGATTGAAATTTAGTTCCATGCTTGAGCCAGTGCTTGATTGAAACTGAACTTGTTCAATGAGATATTCATGTGAAACTTGAGCAAAGCGTCTGCGTTCATCAGTATCAAGGTAAATGTAATCGGCCCATAATTTATTAGATGTTGGGGTTGATGGTCCATCGGTATCATCCCAGGTTGCGTGTTCTAGAATTATTTTAACTTCATGATACTGAAGGGCAATTAAGGGAAGAGCGAGACCAGCGTTTCTGCAAAACCAGAACTGTAGAGGTACGAATAATTTGAGTGCCCCACCGGCCCAGCCATTATTGGCACCACCCGATAAAGCCAATCTTTGAAAGCGCGTTCCATCTGTAGCAGATGTGACCGCATTTGCCCCTGTTTCATTTGGTTCAGTTAATTCAGCCCATGTTTCCATCCAATGACCATAATGTTTGTCTATTTTTTGTCCACCAATTTCTACTTCAACAGTTTTGATTAGTGAATTACCGTGGTTATCATCGCTGCCATCTACGTGTAAGGTTGCATGCGTATCAATTTCAAGGTACATGCGGCTTACTAAATCGCCATTACGCGAAATAGTCGCCGTTTGACGTCCTCCGGAAGAAAAGCTTCCATTCCAGGTCTGTTCGATGGCTTCCATCGAGAAGTTAGTGTGTCTGCGGTAGACAACCTTAAAGAAAGTGATCTGTGGGTTACCCGTAAGGTAGATATCCTGGGCGCCATAAGCTACAAGTTGCATTAATCCTCCTCCCATATTATTTATACTTTATACTTAGAAAAAAATTTCCAAAGAAACTCATTTAAATATTTTATTTGTAATAATTAAAAGTTAGAATAAATAAAAATGGATATCGAACCATTAAAAAATCTCCTAAAAAACCGTGATGATATCAAAGAAACATTATTACCCTTTTTAAGGGATGAAGATAAACATAAGCTCAATAATTGGAGATATGAAGGGAAAACATTCTATATCAATGATAGAATACTTTGTATGAAAAAGAATACTTTAGAAATCGAATATAATGGTAGGATATCTTATATTAACAATAAAATGATAGGGATAAGTCTAAGCAAATACAGGAATGTTTGTATTGGTCCAAAAAAGTATTATTTGTTTATAAGAAATAAAAGTGACGATTTAAAGAAAAGAGAGTTTATGAAACAACTCCTAGAGAAATTATAAAAAATATAATGGTTTTGCTGTATTCACCGGACAAAATCTACATACAGGGCATTTTAAATTATTCCGTTCTGCATATATCTTTATTTCATCAATACTATCTACTTTAAATTGTTCTTTAATACATCCTCCGCAAAATGTATGACCACATGGATCAATAAAATGATCAACTGGTTTCTCTAAACAGATTCCACACATATTGGCAATATTCCATTTATTAATTTTCTTAAAAAGATGAATATACTTTAATAACTTCTTTCTAGATTCAACATAATCTTTTTTTGCTTTCACAAAATTATCTGGCTTTGATAATTTTTTTGATATTTTATTGATTTGAGAAAGTAATTCTTCTTTATCTTCTTCATCAATAGTTGTATCCAATTTATCTACAAAATCAATAAAATGATCTAATTTCTTTAGATTGTCATTCATTATTTTAATTTCTTTTTTTAGATTTTCTTCACATGTTTCTACATCCTGTTGAACAACTTTAAAATCATTATTATAATTATCTACTTTCTTAGAAAAATCATCTATTTCTTTATTTTCATAATTTAATTCATCATATTCTGGATCTTCAAAATCAGACTTTTTAAGAAATATTTCTAAAACTTTTTCTTTTATTTCTTTAATTTCTGAAGATTTAAAAAGGTTTGAATTATTCTTAAATAAATCATCCGACGATGTTATCCCAGAATAGTTAATACTATTGTCTATGGGGTATAGTCCGGGACATAAATCATCTGTTATGAAACTTTCGGGACCATTTACATGACCAAAATCATTTTGCATTACATTTGTATCTACGGGGACATTCCATGTGCTATTGGGGGGATTTGTATTAATATAATATTCTACGTTTACATTGTTGTTTTCTTCCATTTAGAAATTAATATATATTAATTTAATTTATTCACCGAGAATATCCATTATCTTAAATTTAATCTTAGATGATTTTGTTTTTTCCTTTTGTTCTATCATTAGTTGTTTATATTTTTCAGGTATTTCTTGATAGTATATTTGTGAAATATTATAAAACGATGTGAGCATTTTAAATAATTCTATATCATTTGCTTCATTAATTGTATTCATAAATGGATCAAGAACCTTCTCAACATAACCGTCAAGGATACCTTCTTTTTCAAGATGTGTTATTAAAATGGATAATCCAATTATGTTATCAATATTTTTGTTTTCAGAACATAATTTTTCATAGAAAGTATCTTTGTCATTTACAATCTTATTTTTAAAAAAGTTATTGAAGTGTTTATCGCAATTTTTATTAATTAAGCGGATTTTATTATTCGAATTAATTTCTTTTAACACTCCAACATATAGTGGTATATATCTATGATGTAAAATAGATTTTTCAATTAAGTTCTCTACTATAAGTGGTATAAAATAATCTTTATTTATTTTTTTAATAATATCCACCTTTATTTTTTCATAGTTTGTTTCAGTGATACGATTAATTAAACTATTGATATTTTTAATCGTTTCTGTGTCTTCAGTTGTTGTTTTCCGATACCTTTGATTCTTTTGTACTCCTATACGATAATATTTCTTATTTGTCTCAATATTATCGAGAAAATCAACGAGTGATTGAATAGCTTTATCATTAGTTAATTGATAAGCTTTCAACTCGGATTCAAAACTCCCATTATTAAATATTTCGGAAGTTTTCATAGTTTACTATAATAACTATTATTATTCTTTATATATTTATTTTTTAGCGATATTACTTTCTATTTCATCCTTTTTTT
>Ga0129324_10002131_pt1 | contig 12303 bp, 10 predicted proteins | sample CPBDNA_7_FD_96879 | JGI IMG/M metagenome (GOLD analysis project Ga0129324, IMG submission 96879) | Freshwater to marine salinity gradient microbial communities from Chesapeake Bay, USA - CPBay_Spr_15_0.2_DNA | ecosystem: Environmental > Aquatic > Marine > Coastal | place: USA: Chesapeake Bay... | reverse complement strand
TCTCTACGGCCTATGAAATTAGGAACCAACTCTGATCTTTTTTGAAGGAGGATCTCTGTAACTATTTCTAACACGGAAGTACCGATTCCAGTTCCAATGTTCAAGGTTTGACTAAGACCACCTTTTGATAAATACCCAACTGCACCTAAATGGGCTGCTACTACATCAACTATATGGATGTAATCACGAATAGCCGTACCGTCGTGTGTAGGGTAATCAGAACCAAAAATTGTTGGTCTCACGCCCTTTTCAATTTTATCAATCACAATTGGAATTAAATTGTCATTGGAATCATCCTGTAATTTCTTATCTAATGCCCCTGCGACGTTGAAGTAACGCAAATTTACAAAATTAAGTCCAAAATCTTTGCCTGCTTCTTCAATCAATAATTCGGAAAGAACCTTAGTTTTTCCGTAATATGAAACCGGGTCTATTTTTGTCGCTTCTGTGACAACTCCTGTGTCTGTTTCACCATAAACAGCAGCCGTGCTGGAAAAGACTAAATTCTTTACGTCTTTCTTCCTCATTATATCAAGAAGATTTCGAGTTCCGTCAACATTTGTTTCCTCGTACATCTTTGGATTCTTCTGTGATTCTTCGACAGATTTCAAAGCTGCCAGGTGTATGACTCCAGCGAACCCATTGTTATCGAAAATTTCTTCCAAATTTTTAGTGTTCCGGATATCACCAAGAAATTTGACAACATTGATTGGCAAGCGATTTTTTAATTTGATCTCACTATTATCGACTATCGCAAATGGAAGATCTAAGCGTGAAAATTCCTCTGCTAAATGGGAACCTATATATCCCGCACCGCCAGTTATTAACCAACGCCCAAAGGTTCTTGGCGTCTCTCGCTGTTCTTCGGTTCGAATTGCCACCTCGCTAGTTTATGCTATTCCTGCCATGAAAAACTCTGAGCATCTCGATAATGCGCTCGATCAATCCAAATCCAAGCTTAATATTTTCTTCGGGCCTGAAATATGGACACTACAGACTCACGGTGGCATATCTCGATATTACGGTGAACTAATTAAAGGCGCCTCCGCTGTAAATATGAATACTTACGCATTCGTTCCCCCCAATAACAATCACAACATTGAACTAATACCCGAAATTTGTAAAATTCAAATTGCTCAAGCCAAATCCTCGGATCTGATTAAAACTGCCAAGAATGAAATTGGAAAATTCAGTAATGAATCAATTTATCACCCAACCTATTATGCAAATACAGATTTTAGTTCTTGGAAAAAAGCCGGATTCAAAATAGTTATAACGGTTTTTGATTTAATTAGTGAAAAATTTCCTGAAAAAAAGAAATTTAGTAGACCACGTATTAATCTAAAGAAAAAAGCAATTAAATCAGCGGATCATATAATTTGTATTTCCAACACTACCAAAGTGGACTTAATGGATTACTATAAAATTCCGGATGCTAAGATTTCTGTCGTCTATCTTGGTTCTGAGCTTCGTGGATCAGGTGGAATTCCAAGGAATGACTACGTTATTGATGATTTTCTTCTTTACGTTGGGAAACGGGCAGGGTACAAGAATTTCAATAAATTTATAACCGCCTTTGGGCAATCAGATTCTTTGAAGAGCAAATATCGAGTAGTGGCATTCGGGGGTGGCCTATTTGATCAAGGAGAGCTTGAATTAATCAGAAAACTAGGGATTGAAAATAGAATTTCACAAGTCGAGGGTAATGACGATAAACTAATCAAACTTTATTCATCCGCGGCAGCATTTATTTATCCTTCTCTGTATGAAGGCTTCGGGCTTCCGCCTCTTGAGGCAATGAAATATGGCTGCCCAGTACTTGCTAGTGACAAAGGTAGTATTGCCGAAATTTGCAACGAAGGGGCCATTTACTTTGATGCGACAAATGTTGATAATATGCAGATGATAATGGAGAAGTCATTGAAGGATCTTGCACTAATTAAAAAGCAAAAACAGCTTGGCATCTTAAACACAGCAAGATTCACTTGGGAGAAAACATCTGTAGAAACCTTAAATGTATATAGGAAGCTTCTCAGATGACTGTCAAAATCAGTTTTCTTTTCTAGGGAATCTATATTAATGAAATCCTTAATATTCGGCGCACTAGGCCAAGATGGAAAGTTTTTATCTGAAGAACTCTTGCGAATGGGCAACGAGGTCTTTGGATTTGTTAGAAGTGGTTCAGAAACTAAGGTTCCAAATGGAATAGAAGGCGTAACTTATATTGCTGGGAATTTACTTGACAAAAGTTTTGTCGAACAGACTATCGACAAGTACAATCCTGATTATATTTATAACTTAGCGTCATTTAGTTCAGTTAAGAACTCTTTTGATTTTCCAGATTTATCAGAACAAATTAATTTCATTTTTGTTGAAATGCTCTTAGAAATTATAAGAGAGCGTCGCGATAGAAATATGCGCCCAATAAGGCTCTTCCAAGCGTCAAGTTCAGAAATGTTTGGGCCAAATCCAAAGGGGCCGCTTAACGAAAACTCGGAAATGAATCCTCAGTCCCCATACGCTATTCATAAATATAAAGCCCACAAGTCGGCAATACGATTTCGAGAAGAATACGAACTTCCCGTATATACCGCAATTCTTTTCAATCATGAATCACATCTAAGAAAGCCGACTTTCGCTTCTCGCAAAATAACCCAGGGGGCATTCCAAATAGCTTTGGGGAAAAGGGATTACTTATCACTTGGAAATATTGATTCGCTTCGAGATTGGGGGTACGCGGGTGATTTTACCAAGGCAATGATCATGATTGTGGAAAGTGCTACACCTGATGATTATGTAGTTGCAACCGGAGAATTACATTCACTGCGTGATATTTGCAAGATTGCATTCACAGAATCAGGGCTTGGAAATTATGAGGAGTATGTGATTTTGGACCAAAACTTGGTGCGGCACTTTGATACGTCCGGGCTGGTGGGAGACTCAACTAAGATTAATGAAGTTTTAGGCTGGAAATCTACAATGGCGTTCGAGGAAATGATTCGCTTAATGTTGCATCAAGAAAAGAAAAATACAGATCATTGATCGGATTCCCTCAATTTAGAGAGATTTAGCTTTTAAATAGCCAAGAAATTACTTTATACATAATGGATTGTTAAAAAATGATATAGGCTTTGATTGTGAATTCGAGTGTTGAAATTGCTTGTGTGATTCCAGCAAGAGGTGGCTCCAAGAGAATCCCAAGGAAAAACATCAAAGACTTTCTTGGTAAGCCTTTGATAGGGAGGGTAATTACTACTGCCATATCAAGCAACATCTTTTCTAGAGTAATAGTATCAACGGAAGATAAGGAAATTGCTTCCATTGCTCAAGACTTTGGGGCGGAAGTACCATTTGTGAGGCCCATAGAGTTGGCAGATGATATTTCGCCAACGATTCCCGTTGTCCGCCAAGCCATTAGCGCCACGGGAATGAGTATTAACGAAAGAAATATTGTTTGTTGCTTGTATCCCACGGCAGTTTTAACATCAATTTCTGATTTGCAAGAGGGATATATAAAATATGCTGAGAGTGATGGGAGCAAAATGCTGATGGCACTAGCCCGATACCCGCACCCTATTCAAAGGGCATATCAGAGGGACAACAATGGAGAATTTCTTCCGCTAGATGAAAAAAGCATTAATCTGAGAACCCAAGATTTACAGCCAAATTGGCACGATGCCGGACAATTCTATTTCGGAAGTGTCAGCAATTGGTTTGGGGAAAGAAACCATAAACATTCCTTACTGGGTATCGAGATACCGCACTCTAGAATTCAAGATATTGATACCTTAGATGATTGGATTAAAGCCGAGTATATATTTAAATGGCAGGAGAAAAAATAAACGTTTTTAGGTGAATGAGGTCAATCTAACTCAGATTTTTCATAGGAATTCATCTATATTGACAAATAAAAGTGAAATTAGCTTTGTTTGTTTTTGTAACATTATTAAAAAAGAGATCAATTCTATAATCTATAAATCTAAACCAAGAACTCCGCATTCTTTTATTGCCATGCCATTTAGCAATTCCCAATTTCCACACCAAGGCACGAGTCCAACCCCACTGCAAGGAAGACGCTTCAATGTTTATTTCAATCATAGATGTATTTTTCAGCAATGTCATTAAGCCAACTTGGCTAAAAAGGGTACGATGAAATGGAGCAAACATAGTCCATGCATAACCTCGCAAATACTTAATCTGCAAATCTTCACCACTTGGTACAGCACCAATCAAGTATCCATTGGGAGCTAGCAACTTGCTCCGCAATTCAGAAACAAACTGTCCCGGATCGAAAATATGCTCCAGAACTCCATTGAGAATAACAATATCAAAACTTTTTGCGAACCCTGGAAATAGCTGTTCTAAATTTCCATTGTACAGTTGTTCAGCACCTGCACTTATCAAGTTAGGAAATTTGGATAAATTCTCGATGACTAATGGGTCCAGTCCTATGACCTCATGCCCCATGCGTTCTAACAGTCGATATAATTCTCCATCTCCACAACCAAAATCAAGAATACGATATTTTTTCTGCTCGATTCCCCTCAGGATTTTTATTATCCCTCCACTCATAGTTTCATCATTAATTGCGCGTTGTTCTTCGGTTTTATCCGGAGAAAATGTGAAAGCACGAACCAACCAATTTGAAATATGAAGCTGAGTTAATTCCTCCTGCGAAAATACGCCTTTGTGTAAGAAAATTGATCTACATTTATGACATTTATGATAATTATAGCCACTAAAGGAATAATCTTTATCCTTTGAATGTAGATAGAGTTTTCCAGTTGAAGCACACACTGGACATAATTCATTAAATTCACCTACGTTACTTAGGGGAGGCATTATGTTTGTCTTTGAAATATAATTGTATCTGGGTAAGCTAAATGAAAATTCGTAACTAAAATCTTGTCCAAAATGCTAACCCTATACTTTTCATCAAGAAACGTCTCGTAAAAGTTAACACTTGATTCCAAAATATCCTCATAAGTTTTCTCTGGAAAATCACTGCCAAACAAGATTCGCTTCCCTTTTAAGCTCTCTAGAACATAAATTAAATCTTCCTTTACGCTGCCCTTGAAGAAATAATCTTGGACCAATGATGTATCGGCGAATACATTATCTCTGCGTCTAAGCATCATCATAAAATCTAAAATTTTATGACCTCCGAAATGACACCAAACAAATCTTGTGCTGGGGAATTTATCTGCGAGATCTCCAAAAGAGTCTATAGTTAATCCGTATCTAGACCAAGTACCGTCCCACAAGCTACAGATGTTAACTGTCAGGTTTAATTCCCCAGCAATCCGAATAACATCATAAATCCTTTCATCCATTAAACTATAAGAATTTAGACGTGGATGTAATTTAATTCCGACGATACCTTTGAGAGCTAAATCATAAATAGTTTTCGGATGGAATTCAAGACCCTTTGGATTTATGTGTGGAACAACCTTTAGATTTAAATGTCTCTTACTCACCTCCAGAATACTGTCTAGGGAATATTTCGAAGTAAGTAGCGGGATTAGAATACCGCCCTCAACATTGTTCTTGATTATGACTCTTTGCAAAGCCTCAATCGCTTCTGCAGCACTGTTGTGATCTTCTGAAACGTGTAGATGCGCATCAAACATAGAAACCTCACTATTAGAATACTTTCATTTTAAGAGTTACTAAATTTTTTTTGAATTTCCATTATTATACACAAAATTCTATCGGCTCCTAAGCCATCGACACACCTGTGAAATTCTTTAGATTCCCGTCCTCGAATTAAACCTTCTATTTCTGAGTAGGCCTCCTCATCCAAATCATCAATTGAAAAGACATGTTCAACGCAACCTATTTTCTTTAGATTTTGAACGAATTGTTCCTCCTGTTTGTTTAGTGGAAACGAAATTACTTCGATTCCCAAGAAGATGCTTTCAATTAACGTTACACCTCCCGATGTTAAAATAGTTTTTGCGCTAAGAAGCGTACTTATAAATAGCTTATTTGCGACTTCACAATTAGAATCAAATATTCTGTTTCTTGCATAAAAACTTGGATCTATAATTTCACCATGTAATCCTTTTTCGGATAGTCTCTTGTGAATCTTCTCGCCGGAATTGGCCGACACGGATCTTCCAAACGTTAATACATAATCAAGACTTTTTCTTCGTTGCACACGTTTGCTTCCTTCAAGAATTTCTGGCCTGACTATCGCAAATTGTAGACCGCGATACACCTCAATTCTTGCAGTCGAGTAGAGATAATCAAAAAGAACAATATTATAGTCAAAAAGTATAGGGCCAAACCAATCTAATCCGACCGTAATTTGATTTTCAATATCGGGAATGATTTCATTAAACTGCAACGCAAGTGGCAAGTCAACTATCATGATTTCGCAGGTAGAAAAAATATCGAATGGCACTTTTCTATCATCATCATTAATTACGTGCAATTCCACGAAAGTTTCTAAATTCCTAAGGCGGTTAGCTAATGCATTGCTTCTTACAATATGGCCTGAGCCAAATTCTTTCCCTGCATAAGTTAAAAAACCTACCTTAGTCACAAGTCGAGTACATCTTCGGCTTTAATTCTTTCACCAGCTTTTATGAATCTGGACGCTCTTTTTCCAATGAGATTAACCAACATTTTTGGTGCCAAACCTAAACCAGGCCGGACAATTTTTAGATTCTCAGCGGAAAATAATTCACCAGCATTTATATCAGTTGATGGATATATTGATCTCTGGTTTCTTTGAGTAGAATTTGCCCCTCCTCGGGATCTAAATTCTTGTTTTCCTAACATTCCCTCTGTTGCCCTGATTTGCTCTACCATTTTCGCAAATTGATCAGGCTTCAATGAGAAAAATTCATCAACACTGGGGTCATCATCAAAATCAGTTAAGTGCTTTTCAATAACCTTCGCTCCAAGCGCGGTTGCTACAACTGGCGCAAGAATTCCTACTGTATGATCTGAATAACCAACACTAAAGTTAAACTCTTTACTCAGTCGACTTAACATTGATAAATTTGAGTTACTTTCTTCTGCTGGATACGAAGTTTCGCATTGCATCAAAACTATTTCACTTTGGCTAATTTGACGGAAAGTAGAAATAGCCAAAACCAGGTCGTATTCAGAGGCCGTGCCCAGAGAAATCCAAATTGGCTTTCCGGTCCGTGCAATAGACTCTATTAGAGGGGTGTGGTTTATTTCCGGTGATGCCAATTTGTAAATTGGGCAGTTCAAACTCTCTAGAAACTCAACAGCGCTTTCGTCAAATGGACTGCTAAATGGAATCAAATCTAGTTCAGTCGCAAGGTTAAACAGTTCACTATGCCATTCCCATGGCGTGAACGCATCAAGATAAAGTTCAAAATATGTGCCAAATTTTATCCAAGGACTTTCAGTTGGAAGCAAGAAATCACCTGAAGAAGAATTCAAAGTAATAGTTTCGGCTGTGTAGGTCTGGAATTTAACAGCATCAGCTCCCGCATCTTTCGCTGCTCTAACAAGTGCTTTGGCTTTATCTAAATCACCTTTGTGATTTGCAGAAATTTCTGCAACAACCAAAGTGCCTTCAAAGTTGTTGATGCCACTATATTCGATACCATTCACACATAAATGTTACCAAAATGTTTTAAGCTTATCCATCGAGAATTACCGGTATTATGGATTTAGTTTAATCAATTCAGGTTCACAGGCGGCAATAAGCGTTTGATTGGTAAGTCAAGAAGAAATCAGAGATAATTTGTAAGTGGGCAAAAAAAAAGTAGTCGTACTTGGTACCAGTTCCTTCCAGGAGCCACTGATCCAAGATCTAAAGGCTTTAGGATATTTTGTAATTGGCATCGACAAGAATTCAAATTCTTCAGGTCGAAATATCTGTGATTACTTTGTCAATTTCGATATTGCTGATTGGAAATCCTGCCTTGAAGTCGCCGTCACTAATAAAGTAATCTGTGCAATTTCTGTTGCGAGTGAAATTGCGAGCCTTTCATCATCAAGAATCAATAGAAGTTTAGGACTGCCTACCAATAAGGATTTTGTTCATGAAATTTTTGTTAATAAATTATATATGAGGAGAGTTTTCGAATTTGCCGATATCCCAATAATAAGAAGTCAATACTTCGAAAATGGTTATGAATTGTTCGATAAGGCAAATAATTTAGTTTTTCCACTTGTAATGAAGCCGTTAAGATCAGCAGGATCAAGAGGTGTTACTAAAGTATTAGATCAAATTGGCCTGCAGTATAGTTTGCAAGAAGTGCTCAAATATGGATCAGACTTTTTGATTGAAGATTTTGTTGAAGGAACTGAGATAAGCATAGATGGAATTTTTCAAGACGGTAGCTTCCTAGAGTTAATGAGTTCAGACAAAATACGATCTGAGCCACCACATTTAATTGATACTTTTATTACTTTCCCATCGATGTATTCGAGGGAAATCCTTTCAGAAGCATGCAAGATAATAGAAAAGGTCTGCAAAACTTCGGGAGTTCGGCGGGCCGTAATACATAGTGAATTTCTGATAAATTCTTCTGGAATTTTTCTCGTTGAGATGGCATTGCGAGGTGCAGGTTTCAATGTATTTTCACGAATGATTCCTCAACTAACTGGTATAAACACTTCCGAGTTGTTACTCAATCTTGCTCTAGGGAAGAAAATCTCTATTTCCACTTCCAAGTTAAATATGCATGGAATCTTGGCTTTTCCAAGTTTTGGATTGGGAAAGATCATAAAGATAGACGATTTAAACCTACAAAATGCGCCAGCGCAACTTATTGAGTATAAAATACATAAAGGAATAGGAGATACGATAGATAGATTGAAATCTGGTTCAGACAGGCCGGCTCATTTAATGATAGTTTCAGACAATAAAGATTTATGCAATTCTGCCTATGAAAAAGCCTTAGAAAACATCAAAATTTCATTCCTGAAAAATCAAATGTAAAGTCCGGTTGATAACCAATAACAAATAAGAGGAGATGTGTGATGATAGATAATTCGCGCGTAGAGTTGCTAGACTGCACTTTGCGAGACGGGTCATACCCAATAAGTTATCAATTTAACCTTCGCGATACAGAAGAAATTGTAAAGAAATTATCAGCTTGCGGTATTTCCTACATAGAGGTTGGCCATGGTCAAGGGATTGGTGCATCAGGTGAAATCCATGGGATTATGGCCGCAAACGAATACGATCATATTAGAATTGCTTGCGATTCAGGAGGCAATTCTAAAATCGGTGTTTTCGCGATTCCCGGAATAGCTTCAATTTCTGAATTAAAAAAACTGAAGACCGCAGGCGCGTCATTCATTCGAATTGGTACCGATGCTAACAAATGTGAAACAGCAGAACCTTTCATCAAGGAGGCAAAAGAATTAGGATTCTTGGTTTCTAGCAATGTTATGAAGTCGTATGCGGTGTCTGTCCCCCAATTCATTGAGAATTCCGGCAATCTCTTGAGTTATGGGTCAGATATAATTTGTGTTGTAGATTCAGCTGGAGGAATGATCCCCCAACAGGTGGCGAAATATGTTTCTCAACTTAAGACAAACTTTGATTGCCCAATTGGATTTCACGGACATAATAACCTGCAGCTTGCGATCGCTAATTCATTAGTAGCAATTGAGAATGGCGCAAATATAGTGGATGGAACTTTAAGGGGAATTGGTAGGAGTGCAGGAAATGCTCAAATAGAGATTCTAGCCTTTTTACTTTCCTCAAAACTTGATTTTCCCAAGGATAATTTCGGGTTACTCCAGCTAGGTCAAGTTTTATCTGAACGATTTAGGATAAAAGGTGGAATAAATAACATTGACATTAGTTCTGGTGTTGCTTCATTTCACTCAAACTTTCTGCCATTAGTACTTGATGAAGCCTCAAGAATTGATGTTAGCCCGGAAGAAATTATCTATGAAGTTGGAATGATAGAAAGTATTGATATTACAAAACCTATAGTACGAGAAGCTGGAAAGAATGCACTTGCGAATCGGAAGGTTTATGGCGCAAGATCACCCTCAGAAAACAAATTATTAGACTCTATTGTGTCCACAAAGTTCATAAGGCGCGGAGAAAATATTCAGAACCTAATTAATGTTTCTTTAAAAACTAATCGGGAAAGTATCTTGATAATCGAAGTCAATTCCGACATTCCAGAAACAATCTCCTTTTCCGCTCTTAAGATGTTCAAAGAATTTTCTCTTCTCCCGATTGTAGTAAAGGACATAACAGCGCTGGTTCATGTCCTTAAACAAACAGCCGATTCCTCGATTTCAGAGATCTATATTTCTATTCCAGACAATGAAGGAAAATCTGAATTCCATGAAGCAGCAAAGCAACTTGAAAATAAGAATTACATTTTTTATGATGATAAGAATGCTACTGTCAAATCAATTTCTGCATTTTGTTTTGAAAAAACTATCGATAAAAATGTTAGTAAGAAGCTCTTGATTTTGGGTGCTACAGCTGAGAGTTTATTAGTTGCCTTGGACCTGGTGTCTCAAGGTACAGATGTTTTTTTTCCATTTATTGAAAAATCGTCAAATTTTGTTAAGATTGCATTGGATTACTGCGCTGCTATTCAAAATTCGGGCCAGATTTATTTTGCAGATTTATCAATGTCGGATATTTACTTCAATGGAATTTTAGTTTTTGACCCAATCTACTTAGAAAATCAGGAGACTATTTCTTCATTTGGATTCAGTTACGAGTGGATTTTATTTGCGTGTCGGATTTCAGAATCTAATGCTATTGAGAAATTTAGTGGTGAAAAATTCACCGTTGATCCCAGAGCTGGATTGCTATCAGAATTTGTTTTGAGAAAGGAGTCTTCAAAATTAGTTCATGAAACCTCTGGCGAGTTAAGCGTAAATGGTTCTCGACGAATCGCTGGTGGCGTCTTTGGCTCATTTGGAGACATAGTATTGGACAGTATTACGAACCCCAGTTTGATTCTTGGAGTCGCGGATGGTCGAGGGAAGCTGATGCCGACCGAAGCGGCTGTTGCATTATTGAAAAATTCTGATCCCGAAATTGATAATATAATAGGGGTTGTTTTAAGGGACTTTGGGAGTATAGATTGAATTCAAAATGTAATGAATTAGGACTTTTAATTGAAATAGTAAGGGGAAGTCGTGTAGATTTGGTGGTATGAGTAGCTGGCGTTTTTATAATCTGCTGAAAATTATCATAGGATGAGCTTATTTGATCAGGCTTCTATTTTACTTACTGGTGGCACTGGCTCGCTCGGGAAAGAAGTTATAGCGCATTTATTGAAAACTACAAAAGTTAGGCGCATTGCAGTTTATTCTCGCGATGAGTTAAAACAAATGCAAGTTAGGACATATTTTCAAGACGATCTAAGGCTCCGATGGTTCATTGGTGATATCCGTGATTTGAATAGACTCAAACGTGCCCTGCATGGTGTTGATTATGTTATTCACGCAGCTGCGCTGAAACAAGTTGATACTGGTGAATACAATCCCATTGAGTTCATAAAAACTAATGTTTTAGGTAGCCAGAATGTTATTGAGGCAAGTATCGATGCTGGCGTCAAGAAAGTTGTCGCATTATCAACCGATAAGGCTTCCTCCCCGATTAATCTTTACGGTGCTACGAAGCTAACGGCAGACAAGCTATTTATAGCTGCAAATAATTACAGTAAAGCCTATGGGACTTCATTTTCAGTTGTCCGGTATGGAAATGTTATGGGTAGCAGAGGATCAGTAATCCCGTTCTTTCAAGAACTCGTTAAAAAGGGCGAACCATTGCCTTTGACGGATTTACGAATGACAAGGTTTTGGATCAGCATAAAAGAGGCGGTTGAGTTCGTGATGGGATCTTTCGAATTAATGGATGGGGGAGAACTTTATGTTCCACGAATCCCTAGTATGAAATTAATCGATTTAGCCCATGCAATTGATGAAAATTCAGTTATTAAGGAAATTGGCATGAGACCAGGTGAAAAACTACACGAAGAAATGATTTCTGCTGATGACAGTAGAAGAACTATCGTGATGAAAGATAGGTTTGTTGTTATGCCCGTAGTGGCGGAATGGGGATACGTAACTCCAGCTGGAATGCAGATGGAAGAAGGAAAGGCATACCGGTCAGATACAAATGACTTGTGGATGAACAAAAAAGATATTCAAGATTTTATAAAGACTATCTAAGACTAGCAAATGATTCCATACGGACACCATTCCATTAATGAAGATGACATAAATGCTGTAGCTGAAGTGCTTCGGGGTGACTGGTTAACAACTGGTCCACTTGTTGAAAAATTTGAGCTTGAACTTGAAAAAATAGTTGGAGCAAAATGT
>Ga0129324_10002123_pt1 | contig 12326 bp, 10 predicted proteins | sample CPBDNA_7_FD_96879 | JGI IMG/M metagenome (GOLD analysis project Ga0129324, IMG submission 96879) | Freshwater to marine salinity gradient microbial communities from Chesapeake Bay, USA - CPBay_Spr_15_0.2_DNA | ecosystem: Environmental > Aquatic > Marine > Coastal | place: USA: Chesapeake Bay... | reverse complement strand
GATTATCTCGTTCGGCATCCGCAATCTATTCGATGAGAAAACGGCTCAGATCCTCAACTCATCGACCCGTCTCCTAGACCAGAACGGTCGCGTCGCCTACGGCTCGATTAAATACCAATTCTAGAAAACTAAGACGCCCGCGCCCACGTGGTTACCCTTTCGATGAGCGTTCTGCTCTAGCCAGACACCAAACATCGACGCGCTTAACGCCGGCATCGAGTAAAGTCTCGGTGAGCGAGGATACTGTTGCTGTCGTGGTGACAACATCGTCGATAACGATCACGTGCTTGCAGCCATTCAGGGCTGCTCCTTTCACGATCCCAAACGCCCCGATGAGATTCGCTTGCCTTTCGGCTTTTGTTTTTGCCTCAGTTTGTGGCGTGGTGTGACGGGTTCTTGCTACGGCGTCGCTAAGATTGGGCAGGGCAAGCCGGTGTGCAACCCGCTGGGCAATCAGTCGAGCCTGATCGAATCCGCGTTGTCTTAACCTTCGGGGGTGCAAAGGAACGGCAATCACCGCACAAGGTTTTCTGCGAGTGCTAGCCTCTTGTCGAACGCCGGCGTAATACGCCTCCATCACGAGTTCGAGCTCTTTACTCAGCCCCGCGCCGATATCTAACCGTTCGTTGAATTTGTAATCTGCAATTAGCTGATCGATTGGCGTAGCGTAGGCGAATGCGCCGCGGCAGAGTGCAAATGAGGGAGGGTGGGTGGCGCAGCGATTGCAGGGCTCACCTTGGTGCTCGCTCTGTGGCCCGGCTTCGCTCTTATTGTCGCTCTCGCAACTGAGTCCGCAAACAGTGCATGCGTGCTTAATGCGGGGCAGACTCAGAAGGCAATGGCTGCAGAGCGTGCTGTGCGTGTCTGAATCAAGGCCGCAACAGCAGCAGAGGCCGGATACAGTCCGAGCTAATCGATCCGCAACAAAGCGGCGTACTTGACCTCCATACACAAAAATTTCGGAAACTAAATCAGTCAAAAGTCGCCTCGCGATCGTTGGTTGCTCGTAACAAATGTGTCGAGCCCCTTTGGTGTAGTCGCAAAGCGCGACGATTGCCAGTTGAGCCGAAAAGCGCTGGCGACTCACCTCGCGCGGCTAGGGTTTCTAGGGTTCTTCCCCTATAATCCACGAGTAATTGAGTGCGGTAGAACGAACTGCCTGCAGCAGCGTGCTGCGATGCAGTGTCATCAGATTAGAATGTTCGAGGAGAATACCAATGCCAGCCTACAGAGCGCCGATCCAAGATATCGGCTTTTTGCTAAACAACGTGTTCGATGCGGATAGCTTGTTTTCATCGATGCCGGGCACTGTGGAGGTGACGACCGACCTCACCTCAGCAATCGTAGAGGAGGCGGGTAAAATTGCCGAAGGACTGCTTGCACCGATTAACCAGAGTGGCGATCAGCAGTCATGCCAATATAACGACGGCGTAGTGACAACACCCGATGGTTTTAAAGAGGCCTATAAGGCCTACGCTGAAGGTGGTTGGGCGGGGCTGACAGGTGAAATCACCTATGGCGGCCAGGGCATGCCGAAGACGCTGTCTGCGTTAATTGAAGAAATGAGCTTTGCAGCAAACTCCTCTTTCGCCCTGTTTACGATTCTTACGACAGGTGCGACGCTCACGTTGAGTCACCACGGTAGCGACGAACTTAAGCTGCGCTATTTACCAAAAATGTATGAGGGCATCTGGACAGGCACCATGTGTCTTACCGAACCGCATGCAGGTACCGACCTCGGCATGATTAAAACTCGCGCTGTGCCCAATGCCGATGGCAGCTACAGCCTGTCGGGTACCAAAATTTTCATTACGGCAGGTGAGCATGATCTTGCCGAAAACATTGTTCATTTGGTTCTCGCTAAACTGCCCGATGCCCCCGCAGGCCCGCGCGGCATCTCCTTGTTTCTCGTACCTAAAATGCTCGTCGATGAAAACAGCGAGCTGACAGGTGAGCGCAACGGTGTGCGCTGCGGATCGATCGAGCACAAAATGGGCATCAAAGCATCTCCCACCTGCGTGATGAATTTTGACGAGGCGACAGGCTATTTGGTTGGTGAGCTAAACAACGGCCTCTCGCACATGTTCACTATGATGAACTACGAGCGCCTCTCGATGGGCCTGCAGGCGAACGGCCTCGCCGACAGTGCTTATCAGGTCGCGGCGGCTTATGCGAAAGACCGTGTGCAAGGGCGTGCGCCTAGCGGCCCCCAGCAGCCCGAGGCAAGCGCCGACCCGTTGCTTGTTCACCCTGATGTTCGCCGCCTGTTGTTAACAATTCGTGCGAATATTCTTGCAGGTCGATCGCTTTCAATTTTTGCCGCGATGCAACTCGATATTTCGCGGTTCCATCCTGATGCCGCTGCGCGAACTCGCGCCGACAAACTCGTTTCTTTGCTGATTCCTGTGCAGAAAGCCTACTGCACCGATCGCGGCTTTGACGCCTGTGTGATGGCACAACAAGTGTTGGGCGGACACGGTTATGTTGCCGAGTGGGGACTCGAGCAGAACGTGAGAGATGCGCGCATCGCGCAGATTTACGAAGGGGCCAATGGCGTGCAGGCGCTCGATCTAATGGGGCGTAAAACAGTGAGAGCTAATGGTGAACTACTCGCCCTGCTGTCCGAAGAGATGGATGCGTTTGTTGCGTCGCAAGCAGGCGTGCCTGCCATGCAGTCTTATTTGGTGTCGCTCGCGACGTGTCGCAGAGTATTAAGTGATGCGACTCTTTTTGTGATCGACAGTGCTGCGAGCAATCCAGAGGAGATTGGCGCGGCCTCTTACGCGTACATGGAACTGATGGGCCTCACGCTTTACTGCTTCATGTGGCAGCGAATTCTGGCTGCCGCGCTGGCTGATAAGGGCGGAGACAATGCAGAATATCTCGACGGTCTCGTGAAAGTAGGTGAGTTCTTTCTGGCGCGGCAGGTGCCACGTGTCCACTCGCTGCTCGCAGAGATTGAGGCGGGCTCAGAGTCGCTCATGGCAATGGCCGCGAATCAGTTCTAACGAAAGCGGGATTGTCTATCCGAGCCGCAGGCCAATGCGCCTGCGGCTATAAAAAGGCGTCCACCTCAGAGCGTGGGGCCAGGCATAAACACCGATAGGCCCGCAGCAATAGCGATAATTAGCGTAAATATAATCGCAAGTCTAAACCGCCGTGCTGCGTCTCCAGCCCTTGCAAGTAATGTCGATACGTTGATTGAGGTGAGTGCCTGGGGTTTACCGCCGTCGTCTTCGTCACCTTCGGGCAAGGTAAGCAATCTCTCATAGAGCAAAGGCGGGATTGGTGCCGACGTCAATAGGTCTTCAATTCCCGATTCGACGCTGCGCACAGTGTCGAGCATTTCTCGCAAGTCCTTATCCGAATTCGCAGCGGCCAAAACCTGTGCATCCTCGGCGAAGGGGTCGCTCAAAATTGCTTTACGAAACGCAGTCTGATCCATTGGGAATTACTCAAAAATGGGGCGGTGAATTCTAGAGGCTTGTAACAGTTGAGTGGTAAACAGGAGATTTTCTTTCAAACTAATTTTTGTTCCGGTATGCACGTCGCACTTTTGGCATCGTTTAACGAGGGCAACCTAAGCGCGCTCTGCGCTTAAGTTGCCTAAATTACAGTGGTTTTAAGTTCACCGAATGGTCAAAGAAGAGGGTATTGCCTTGCCGTATCATTTTGTTTCGTTAGCTGATTTTTTGGCGAAATAACCCATCGCTTGCGTGAGTCATTTGGCAGCCATTATTTAATTTCAAATAATTGCGAAGAGATCTTGCCCGGCTTCGACGCAAACTGATTGATGACTTTGCTGCGCGCCCGAAAAAGTCTCGTCATAACGGTATTGGAGTTGATGTCCAAAATTAGCGCGATTTCTTTGCCGCTAAAACCGCCAATGATTTGCAATAGAAGTGGTTCTCGGTAGTCTTTTTCGAGTCTGTTCATCGCGTCGAGTAGCCAGCGTCGCTCCATTTTATTGTCGGGCTCGATGCTGTCTTTCTCTACGATGACTTGTTCGTCGACATCGACCAGCACGGGCCGGTATCTTTCGTAAAGGCGCGCATTCTCACGACGCAGAATGGTGAAAAGCCAGGCTTTGGCCGCATTGTCATTCTTTAGGCTGTCGAGAGAACGCCAAGCGCGCAAGAATGTTTCTTGGACAAGGTCTTCGGCTAGGGGCTGGCTTTTACAGAGCCAGAATCCATACCGGTAGACATCTTGATAGAGAGAGGCAACCAGTTTTTCGTATCTCGCCCGACGAGAAAGATCCGCTGCGTTATCGATTTTGTGCGTTTTTGCTTCTGCCATTTCCCGGACCACTCTATACGTAGACTTCGTTTTGTAAGTATTTGCGAGCCTTTGCAGGTATCTCTTCGCACCCTGGCAGGCTTCATAAGTTTTACTGCCTGCTTATGTTGTATCAGTTTGTATCACAAATTGCATTCCCACAAGCATGGGAGGAATTTTTTAGGGCTAAGATGGGTAGATTCTGTGCGATTCTGGTTTAGCGTCTCAGTCTGTATACTCTGAGGCTTTAGAGCGCGGGCAATAGTCAGGACTAGTTATGATAGAAGTAGCAATAGCGGGGGCGGCCGGACGCATGGGCCGAACATTGGTTGAGGCGGTCGAAACAAGCGGCGCCTCGATAAAGGTTGGCGCTGCGAGTGTCCTTGCAGACGACCCAACTGTCGGCGCTGACATCGGTCTTCTGGCGCTTGGTCGGCCGTTGGGTGTAGTCGCAAAGCCATCATTCGAGAGTCAAGTCGATGCGTTTAGCGTGCTAATTGATTTCACCAGTCCCGAGGCCACGCTCGGCCACCTCGCGCTGTGCTGCCGCTATGGCAAGGCGATGGTTATTGGTACCACTGGCTTTACACCCGAAAACCTTGCCGCCATTGATGCCGCCGCCCAAAAAATACCCATCGTTATGGCTCCCAACTTCAGCGTAGGAGTCAATCTCTGTTTGCAGCTGCTGCGCAAAGCCGCCGAGGTGTTGGGGGATGATGTTGATATCGAAATATCAGAGGCACATCACCGCTTTAAAAAGGACGCGCCATCGGGCACGGCGCTCAAAATGGGAGAGGTGATTGCCGAGACTCTGGGACGTAATTTAGATGAGGTTGCGGTCTACGGACGCGAAGGGAAGGAGCCTGAGCGCGATCGAAAGACGATTGGTTTCGCCACAGTTCGCGCGGGAGATATCGTCGGCGATCATACAGTCACATTCGCAAGCTTAGGTGAGCGTGTCGAAATAACGCACAAAGCGAGCAGCCGCATGACTTTTGCCAGTGGCGCCGTGCGCGCCGCCGAGTGGGTCTCGTCGAAACCCGCGGGGCTGTATTCGATGCAGCATGTTCTCGGATTAGTCGAATAGATCACGATTCCTTATCGCTTATATTTGGCATTTTGGGAGAACTGCGTAGACAACTTGGGGGTGGTGTCTCTATAATACTCGCTCAGTATGACGAATGCTGAGACCTTTGCGAATTCCTACAAAAGCGGAGTGAAGATATTCTTCATCCGCTTTTTTTGTGCCTGTTTTTCAGTCGTTTACGCCCAGTGGTGGCCCTCGTAACGCGCTCATAGCGTGTAAGTTAAGAGGCTCAGCGCGAGAGAGCGGGCGACGCCTAAGACACGAAGTGCACAGTAGAAAAGGGAATTGAGATTGGCAAGGCGAAGACCCGATAACTTAGAAAAGCATAAGGAGTGAGAGTGGCCGCACTAGCTGTATTAGCACTAGAGGATGGCAGTATCTTTCGTGGCGTCGCACTCGGCGCCGAAGGGAGCGCCAGTGGAGAGGTGGTATTTAATACCTCGATGACTGGATACCAAGAGATTCTGACCGACCCCTCCTACGCACAACAAATCGTAACCCTTACCTATCCTCACATTGGCAGCACGGGTACTAACGACGAAGACAATGAGTCCGACGGCGTTTGGGCCACCGGCCTTGTGATCCGCGATCTGCCTCTCATTGCGAGTAATTGGCGCAGCGAGCAAACTTTGCAAGACTTCTTAGTCGAGCGCAAAGTTGTAGCAATAGCTGAGATAGATACCCGCCGTCTCACTCGCGTACTCCGCGATAAAGGACCGCTTAATGGCTGTATCGTTTCAGGCACAGAGCTAGAAACCTTCGGAGAGGAAGGCGCAATAGCCAAGGCGAAAGAATTCCCGGGGCTCAAAGGCATGGACTTGGCTAAGGTCGTGTCGACTAAAGCGCAGTACCCTTGGACAGAAGGCGTGTGGGATCTGGTCGACGGACACAGGAAAGACGTACCAAGCCGCTTCCGCGTTGTCGCCTACGACTTCGGTGCCAAGCGCAATATCTTGCGCATGCTCGTCGAACGCGGCTGCGAGGTCATGGTGGTTCCGGCGCAGACACCTGCCGCCGATGTGCTCGCGATGAACCCCGATGGCATCTTTCTGTCTAACGGGCCAGGTGATCCCGAGCCTTGCGACTATGCCATCGAGGCAATCAAAGTGTTCCTAGACGAGAAGCTTCCTCTTTTCGGCATTTGCTTAGGATGCCAGCTACTCGCCCTCGCCTGTGGCGCGAAGACGATAAAGATGAGGCTCGGTCACCACGGGGCAAACCACCCAGTGCAGAATCTGCGTGACAACAGCGTACTGATCACAAGCCAGAACCATGGCTTCGCGGTCGACGCGGACACGCTTCCTGCCAACCTCGAGGCAACGCACAAATCGTTGTTCGATGGATCGCTTCAAGGTATCGAGCGCACCGATGCGCCGGCATTCGGATTCCAGGGCCACCCTGAAGCAAGTCCAGGCCCGCATGATGTAGCGCCTTTGTTCGATCATTTCATCGAGCTACTAGAGCGGCGCAGTTAGCGCGTGATTGTCGGACGCCTCCATAAGAGGCGACTCATCCCAATTAATCAGAACACAAGAGAGCAGTAGCGCACATGCCAAGACGCAAAGACATTCAAAGCATTCTAATACTCGGCGCCGGCCCCATCGTCATCGGCCAAGCCTGTGAGTTTGACTACTCGGGAACCCAAGCGTGTCAGGCGCTGAAGGAAGAGGGGCTCCGCGTAATCCTCGTTAACTCAAACCCCGCAACTATTATGACAGACCCGTCGATGGCGGATGCCACGTACATCGAGCCGGTCAACTGGGAGATAGTTGAGAAAATTATCGAGAAGGAACGTCCCGATGCGATCCTGCCGACGATGGGTGGCCAGACCGCACTTAACTGCGCGCTCGACCTCAATCGCCATGGTGTGCTCGATAAATACGGCGTCGAGCTAATTGGCGCGAAATGCGAATCGATCGATAAGGCCGAAGACCGCGAATTGTTCGACCGCGCGATGAAAAAAATCGGACTAGAAACACCTCGCCACCAGATCGCACACAATATGGCCGAAGCCTTTGAAGCCCTCGAAGAGATAGGGTTTCCTTGTATTATCCGCCCTTCGTTCACCATGGGCGGCAGCGGCGGCGGAATCGCCTATAACAAAGAAGAGTTTGAAGAGATTTGCCAGCGCGGCATAGAATTGTCGCCAACAAGTGAATTGTTGATCGACGAGTCTTTAATTGGCTGGAAAGAATACGAGCTCGAAGTCGTTCGAGACACTAACGACAACTGCATCATCGTCTGTTCGATCGAGAACTTCGATGCGATGGGTGTTCATACAGGCGACTCGATTACTGTTGCGCCGTCGCAGACTCTCACCGACAAGGAATACCAAATTCTTCGTAACGCGTCGATCGAGATACTCCGTGAAATCGGTGTCGAAACGGGTGGCTCGAACGTACAGTTCGGTATTAATCCTAAAGATGGCCGCCTCGTTGTTATCGAAATGAATCCGCGCGTTTCGCGCAGTTCGGCGCTTGCCTCTAAAGCAACAGGTTTCCCCATTGCACGAGTTGCCGCTAAGCTTGCTATTGGCTTCACACTCGACGAACTGAGTAACGAAATCACTGGTGGCGCGACGCCTGCATCGTTCGAGCCATCGATCGACTACGTTGTGACAAAGATTCCACGCTTCACATTCGAAAAGTTCTCTGAGGCCAACGACAGGCTTACTACGCAAATGAAGTCAGTCGGCGAGGTGATGGCAATTGGTCGCACTTTCCAAGAATCTTTGCAAAAAGCTTTGCGAGGGCTCGAGGTGGGAGTGTGTGGATTTGAGCCTATTCTCGATACTAAATTGAGCGACGCGCGGGAGGTGTTGACCCGCGAGCTTACCGAAGTTGGTGCGCAGCGAATTTGGTATATTGGCGACGCTTTCCGTCAGGGTTGGTCTATGGAAACCGTCTACTCGCTAACCGGTATAGATCCCTGGTATCTCGTTCAGATCGAAGAACTGATCAAAATCGAGCAAGGGTTAGCAGGTAGAGAACTCGCCTCGATCGACGCGGCAGAGATGCGCCAACTCAAGCGCAAAGGCTTCGCCGACAAACGACTTGCTCAGGTGCTCGAATGCCACGAACTGGATTTCCAGAAGCATCGCCATAGTTTAAATGTGCGCCCCGTGTATAAGCGGGTTGATACCTGCGCCGCCGAGTTTGTGTCGGCAACGGCATATATGTATTCAACTTACGAAGAAGAATGTGAATCTCTGCCGAGCACACGTGAAAAAATCATGGTGCTTGGTGGCGGGCCCAACAGGATCGGCCAAGGTATTGAGTTTGATTACTGCTGTGTGCACGCCGCACTCGCGATGCGCGAGGATGGTTACGAAACCATTATGGTTAACTGCAATCCTGAGACAGTCTCTACCGATTACAATATTTCGGACCGCCTTTATTTTGAGCCTCTAACCTTCGAAGACGTGATCGAGGTTGCTTTGCTCGAAAAGCCCAAGGGGGTGATTGTTCAATTCGGTGGACAGACGCCGCTCAACTTAGTTAAGAGTCTCGAGGCTGCAGGCATCCCTATTATCGGTACGTCGCCTGATGCGATCGACCGAGCTGAGGACCGCGAGCGGTTCCAAAAGCTGATCGAGAAGCTCGGCCTTAAGCAGCCTCCGAATCGCACCGTACGTAGCGTCGAAGAAAGCTATGCCGCCGCCGATGAAATTGGTTACCCGCTTGTTGTCAGACCGTCTTATGTTCTCGGTGGGCGCGCGATGGAAATCGTGTACAACCATGAAGAGCTTAAGCGCTATATGCACGATGCCGTTAAGGTCTCAAACGAGAGCCCTGTGCTCCTTGATTATTTCCTCAACGCCGCAATCGAGATCGATATCGATCTAGTGAGCGATGGCAAGCAGGCGGTTGTGGGCGCGATTATGCAACACATTGAGCAAGCCGGCATCCACTCTGGCGACTCTGCCTGCTCGTTGCCGCCGTATAATTTACCTGCCGAGGTGCAAGACCGTATTCGGGCCCAGGTCACGGCGATAGCGTTAGAGCTAGGCGTCGTGGGGTTGATGAATACGCAGCTTGCGTATCAAGATGGCGAGCTTTATGTGATCGAGGTTAACCCACGCGCGTCGCGAACTGTACCGTTCGTTTCTAAATGTATTGGTCGATCGCTTGCCAAGATCGCAGCGCGCTGCATGGCAGGAACATCGCTTGCCGAGCAAGGATTCGAGACCGAAATAATACCCGAAACATTCGCCGTCAAAGAAGCGATCTTCCCGTTTATTAAATTCCCAGGCGTAGACCCAATTCTAGGCCCAGAAATGAAATCTACTGGCGAAGTAATGGGCGTAGGTAAAACCTTCGCCGAGGCCTATGCGAAGGCGCAGATGGGAGCGGGAGAAAAGTTTGCTACGTCGGGCAATGTGTTTATTAGCGTTCGCGAAGCCGACAAGCCTGGGGTGGCCGAAGTGGCGCGTCGAGTGATAGCCTTAGGTTACAGTATTGTGGCAACCCAAGGTACGGCGCAGGTAATCGCCGCCGCGGGGCTGCCTGTAACACGTGTGAATAAAGTAGCCGAGGGCCGGCCACATATTGTCGACATGTTGAAAAACGAAGAGATTCAGCTTGTCTTCAATACAACCGAAGGCAGAAAGGCTATCGCTGACTCGTCGATGATTCGCCGAACTGCGCTGCGTCATCGCGTGTATTGCACAACGACGATTGCGGGTGCGCTAGCGGCTTGCGAAGCACTGGCTTACGGCAATAATATGTCGGTCTACACGTTACAAGATCTTCACGCTCAGCTCGAAAGCAACTAAAAGGCGACAAGAATGCAAAGCGTTCCGATGACAATTCATGGCGCAGAGAGTTTGCGAGCAGAGCTAACTGAGCTCAAAAGTGTGACGCGCCCAAAAATTATTGAGGCGATCGCTGAAGCGCGAGAGCACGGCGATCTCAAAGAGAACGCCGAATACCACGCGGCGCGCGAGCAACAGAGTTTCTGTGAGGGCCGTATAGCAGAGATCGAAAGTAAGCTTGCAGGCTCGCAGGTTATCGACGTGACGAAGATCGAGCCAACCGGCAAAGTAATCTTTGGGACGACAGTGCAGATGATCAACCTCGACACAGAGGCGACGGTTACCTACCAGATCGTAGGCGACGATGAGGCCAACGTCAGCAAGGGCAAAATCTCGGTGAGTTCGCCAATTGCACGTGCGATGATGGGCAAGGCAGAGGGTGATGAAATCGTGGTTAAGGCACCTGCGGGCGATGTCGAATACGAAATAGAGAGCGTCAAACACCTCTGATCCTCGCTTGAACAAGGCAGTTCTCGCGAAGGCTAACTAAGGCTGAAATCGGATTACGTTAGAGAGTTTAGGGTCTTGTTTCTTAGCCGCGCGGTAAAGTAGCAATACGTGGCCAATAGTCTGCACAACAGCGCCTTTGCTCAGCGCGCATATCTCTTCAATAAGCGCCGCTTTTGCGGCCTTGTCGCCGGTCACTAATTTGAGCTTGATGAGCTCGTGATCGTTCAGTGCACGCTCGAGTTCGAGCTGAATATTTTCCGACAATCCCTTCTCCGCAACTGTGATTACGGGCTTGAGTTGATGGCCAATCGCGCGGAAGCGTTTCTTATCGGCGTTGTTGAGCGTCATAATAGACCTTAATGCTAGCTGAGTCGCAGGGCAGCGGATTGTAGGGAAGCTCGCGGCCGAACGCAATTGAGAATAACGAGAATCAACGATGGCACAGTCTAAGACCAGTAAGCAATGGCTTAAAGAGCACTTCGACGATGAATACGTGCGCAAGAGCCAGGAAGACGGCTTGCGCTCGCGAGCGAGCTACAAGCTGTTGGAAATACAAGAGAAAGACAAGCTTATCGAACGTGGAATGACGGTTGTCGATCTTGGTGCGGCGCCAGGAGGGTGGTCGCAAGTTGCCGCCGATCTCGTTGGAGACAAAGGGAGGGTCATCGCTAGCGATATCTTGCCAATCGATTTCTTAGCAGGGGTCGAATTTCTCCAAGGCGACTTTACCGAGCAAGCAGTGCTAGACCAGCTCCTCGGTATGCTCCCCGAAGGCGGGGCTGACCTTGTAATGTCGGACATGGCACCCAATATGAGTGGTATGCGTGATATCGATCAGCCACGGATGATGTATCTTGCCGAACTCGCGCTCGACTTAGCGAGATCCGTGCTTCGTCCGGGGGCGTACTTTCTGGTGAAGGTATTTCACGGCGAAGGCCTCAGAGAGTTCGAGGCGCAGTTAAAGGCTGACTTTGCCTCTATAAAAGTTCGTAAGCCAAAAGCATCGCGAGCCCGTTCCAGCGAAATCTATCTTCTGGCGGCAGGTTTCAAGGGCGCATAGCATCGGTTTGCGCACTGGTTTGGCAGTGTTTACATTAATAATTGGTCACTAGCGTGCGTCACTTTCGAGTGACACAGGCGAAAATGTGTTACTTTTTACCTTATACACGAGTCGCTAAGGGCGACTTCGAGCGAACGCCATGCGCTTTCTCGTTGTCTAGACGCTCTCTTCGACAAACAGATTCACTTCAGTGGGGGAACTACCCTTGAACGACATGGCAAAGAATTTGGTCCTTTGGATGATCATTGCGGGCGTTTTGCTCACGGTGTTCAACAACATCAATCGGGATCCTCAAGCCGACAGCATTATTTACTCCCAGTTCGTCAAAGAGCTGCGTGATGGTCGCGTGCAAGCGGTAGATATCCAAAACTTGCAGATTACGGGCTACCGCAGCGACGGCTCGCGCTTCCGTTCGATAATGCCAGCAATCGGCGACCGCGGATTGATGGACGAACTGCTCGAATCGAACGTTGCCATCAGTGGCACGCAGGACGAGAAGCCGGGCTTCCTGTCGCAGCTGTTCTTATCGCTACTCCCGGTGTTGGTGATAGTTGGCCTGTTCTTCTTCTTTATGAGGCAGATGCAAGGCGGCGGCGGAGGCGGCAAAGGTGGCCCGATGTCGTTTGGCAAGAGTAAAG
>Ga0129324_10002122_pt1 | contig 12331 bp, 12 predicted proteins | sample CPBDNA_7_FD_96879 | JGI IMG/M metagenome (GOLD analysis project Ga0129324, IMG submission 96879) | Freshwater to marine salinity gradient microbial communities from Chesapeake Bay, USA - CPBay_Spr_15_0.2_DNA | ecosystem: Environmental > Aquatic > Marine > Coastal | place: USA: Chesapeake Bay... | reverse complement strand
CAGAAGGCGGAGGAGTACCGGGAGGCGCACCAGGAGGAGGCGGTTTGGGAGGCGGGCTCGGCGGCGGCGGACTGGGTGTAGGTGTGGCAGGAAGCGGCGCAGAAGGCGGAGGAGTACCGGGAGGCGCACCAGGAGGAGGCGGGTCGGGCGGCGCCGGGCTCTGCGGCTTAGAGGGCAACGGCGAGCTCGGTGGAAGAGGAGTTCCGGGCGGAGGAGGTTTTGGTGGAGTATTCGGAGTTGGGTTAGGCGGCAGGCTGGGCGGCAGGTTGGGAGGTGGGCTGGACGGCGGTCTGGCCGGCGGCAGAGACGCCGGAGACAACTCGGGTGACAGTAGGCCAGCTATTAGGTATGCAGCTCCACCCGAAAACGCCAACGCGCCGACTAGTAGCAGTCCAAGAGCAGTCCAGTAAGGGGCAAGGTTCACAGACTTTCCCTTGGACTCGCTGCCATTGGCAGGGGAGATGACGTTAGTTTTGGTTCGGGACAAAAGAAACGCACGAGCATATGCAGTGGTCGAACTGTCCACAGTTCCGGGTAGCCTAGGCAGCATGTTGACACTGTTTACCACTGGTGCATATGTCCAGGCTTATTGTGCTCAAAGAGTTCTGGCCATCTTGCCGGTGTGTGTATTGTACTTTCAAACTTGTGTATACCGCGGAGTGTTCGCCGGCGTCCAAGCGTCCTCTTGGATAAGCACCACCGGTCCGCACAAATGTAGCAAGGCAAGGCAGCATGCGCATGGCTGGCATTAGGTTCGTTCTCACACCCAACGCGGATGCAGAAGCTATGTTGACTGTGAAGTCCAACAATCTTCCTGGCAAGTCGCGGCACTGTAGCATGATCGGCATTCCCCCGTTCTTGCAGTCTGGCATCGCCCGGGTTGCGTTCGCCAAGCTGTCCGCCACCGGCGTGCTGGCGGCTCTCGTCGCCATTTCGGCGTCCGACAGCGAGGCTGCCTTCTCGTGCGCGCTGGCCGCGGCGGTCAACTCAGTGGCGGCTGTGCACTACCACTACATACTACGCATCCGGGCGCAGGATCTGCCTCCTGGGCTTTTGCAGTTTGCTTCGGGTCGCGACCTCAATGGCCAGTGGGTGCGAGAGGAGGAGAAGGACTGCGACTACGCCAAGTTGTTCTCGCAGGAGATGGCCGTCGATGGCTTGAGGTACTCTGCTAACAGAACTCCCACGTTTCCTCCATGCTTGCTGCTATCCCTTGATCTCGTAGACTGGGCACATGCTTAGCAAGTGTGTGTGCCACTCACTGTTTCGCAGACATTCGGATTGGTTCTGTACGCTCCCTCTACTCACCCTCGATCTCTACCGCCTCTCCGAGCACGCGACGCGCGGGGCAAAGTCGTGGATGGACGAGTACCTGGCTGCCTCTCTCATCCTCGTCGTGGTGTTCCTCGGAGCGGTCTACCGATTCTACGCCAACGAGCTGCGAGGCAAGGAGACGGGATCCATTGATAGTCCTCAAATACTCATTGGAGTTGTGGGATTCGCTGGGTCTTGCGTCGTGTTTGGACTTGTGATGTCCGGCATACTGGACCCCATCGAGGCGGAACTGTGCGGCCCCGGAATCAACGCAACTTCCGACGGCACGTGTCCAATCACGGGCGCCGAGTTCAAGTACGACCGCGACGCAGTGAGGGTCCTCACGTACGTGTGGATCGGCTACCCGACGGTGTCTGTGCTTTCTCGCATCATGTTCAGGATCTATGGCAAGCCGAACGAGGCGCGAAACTGTCTCTCATATGCCCAATACTCGCTGTTCAAGGATATCAGCTACGCTGTCCTCGACGTGGTTGCCAAAGCCGGCCTCGCGTTATACGCGTGTTACCGCACCACATGGGTATGAATGGGCTCATAAGCACGCGAAACGTAGTAAGGGGTGAGGGGGGGTGACCATGAACCGCCCGGTCACCTTTCTGGTACTGGGGGGATGGTCGCGCTCCACGGCAGCCGCATGTACTGCCCGCCCACGCTCACGCTCAGATTGCGCAACCAACAGAAGTGCAAATCTATATCAAAGGCACTGGCGATACTGTATTGTGCCAACCTGAGCGTCCCTCTCTGGGGCTTGTGAAGTCCCACCGTGCACGTCGCACTCCCTTCCCAGGAAACTGCCGCAGGAGTCGGAGATTTCAAACGCTCTCGGATTCGCGGTATCCGTATCGGGCCACAACGCCGTTGTCACGTCGCGTTGTACCGCCCAGATGTGGGTGCTGTCGTATTGATAACTTCAGCGCCGCGCGCTAATCACACGTAGAGACTCTGGTGTGCAACGCTGGTGTATCACGTAAGTGTGTGGTTCGTGGTGTGCAGACATGAACGCCCAGCGGGCTGCAGCTGTTTCGGCCATGCAAGGTCGTGTTGAAGAACACCTTACAAGTACACTAAGCGACGCAGACTGCGTGGCAGTCTGTGTGGCCGCGAGCTTACCTAGGGATAGAGACGACGTCTTCGGCGTCATCTTGAACAACAACTTGTGCCGGCTGGTGGCCCCGCGCGCTGACAGTCTGGCCGTGCTTCCAGAAGAATGGGCTGTTTTGTTTGGAAAGGACTCTACATTTACAAATGAGGAGTCACTAACCAAGCTGACAGCGGACGAAAGGTTCACGACACTCATCGATTCAATCTCAACCGCCCTGCGCTGTTCTCTCACGGAAGCCGGCGCAAAGGCGGCATGGCAGCGTGCTCCCAGCCGCCTCAGCTGCTACATCGCGCTCCACACCGACAGTACCGAGGAGCTAGTGTCACACGTTCTTGGAGGCCTCGTCCGTGCCGACACACGTCGCCTCGACGACGTGCGTTCGACTGTGGAGGACGAAGCAACGGATTGTATGTTGTTGGCAATGTCTGTGATTGCGCTCGCAAACTGCGTCGTGTAGATGCATGGTGATAGTGTACGGCTGGTTGAGGTAGCCGTTAAATAATTGACATGCGTTTAATGCTTACACTACATCGGTTGGGTATACCTAACAGTCCTGCGCCGCTAACTGCCCCGCCTTAATAATAGCTTGTACAACTGCGCATGCACCGGGCCTCGCATGTCCGACAGGAGAGCGTCCGTTCTTCGGTCAAAGTACTAAGCACTCTCTCTCTCTCCCCACTACACGGCATTGCACGCTTCAGAAAAGGCAGTCAGAGTCATTTGCATAAGCGAGGCACAGCGACGTAGCATCTCTTCTGAGAGGCTTAAGATTCTATCCTGTACCCCGTGCATATTTTAGGCGACGCGATGTCGTCGAGGGGGAGGGGCCGGGACACTATCAACAGTAGAGGATGTCCCGTCCCCACTGTGGCAAATACCAACATGTACTTTAGATTTTGTATTACTTATATGTGGAAGAACTGGTGGTCGTTGAGGACCTTGAAACAAGCCTCCATTCCGGGCTGCCGGGCTAGTTCCTTTATGGCCCACCTGCTCACGCTGTCCTCTTTAGCCAAGTCGATATCAACGTTCATGATGATGAACTCTATCATCGACGAGTCGCGGTGTTGCAGTGCCACGTAGATAGACTCATTGAACGCAAGCTCGCACATGGGCACGCCGCGCACGTGCTTGAATTGCTTGTATTGCCACACTAGACGATGGAAGATCCAACCTTCTACCCGGCCATGCGAATTGTGACAGTCGTGAACTCTTGATATGAATTTGGCCACAATTTCGAGAGCAATGCCACTAACCTCCCATAAACAATCTTCGACCACATCCTTGCGACCAGCCACTGCAGCCTCATATGCAGCCCTGACCCAAATTCCATTGCCCATATTAGGGACTCTGGGTATGTCCGCGTTGATGATGAGTTCGCCATGGACAAAGGTCTTCTCTAGTCGTCTCAGAACGTGCATGTACGGCCTTCTTCTTGTGGAAGGTGGAAAGACGTCAGTCTTCCACAGTTCCGCGTTTCTCACTAGGTTTCTGAGCAGATCCAAAGAAATTATGCGATTCAAATTACAGCATGTCGTTGGCGAGGTGACCGCCAGTGCGGCTTCGAATTCCTTGTAGTTGTGCACGTGATCGCTGAAGCGGGCGAGCGAAATGGATTGACTCGTCCGTTTTTCAGTAAACAAGGTCTCCCTCATCCAGAGGTAGGTAGCAGAGCAGATCTTCCAAAAGCCGGGCCAGTAGCCGGAATATATGTAGATCAGCTTGAACTCGTCAGCGCCGAGATGCGAAAACGACATGGATGGACGGCGCGAGGCAAGCCACACCAAGACACCCCCTGCCAATAGTCGGCACTTTGGTCAACTGTTGGCGTGGCGCCGCTAAACCTAGATTTACACACGCAGGACTACACAGCAACCATGGCGCCGCGAGGGCTCAAGAAGGCGCTCAAAGACATGGCGCCGTGCAAACTGGTCGGGAGCGGAAAATTCAAGCATTTTATAGTCAAAGCACCCGGTACAAACCAAGGAATCAAGCTCAAAGGGCTCACGAAGCGCCTACAGTCCCACGTCTTCTCGGATGGCGAGTTGCCATCGATCGCGAAACACAGTGCGGCACCAGCGGGTGGGTATTGGCGAGGCCTAGGCGGTGGCCGTAAACGAGGCAGCGCTGTAGACTCCCAAGTCTCCAGACTCGCAGGCGTGTCTGCAGACAAGAGGTACGGATCGAAGATGCTAAGCCTGACTCGCATGGTCTTCGCCGCCTTGTCCACCAGGGGCCTTGAGCCCATAATGGGCCAGCGCGCCGTCTGCTCGCAACTGCACCGCGTGGGCACCGCGGCCGACATCGTGTGCCACGACGCCGAGAACAACGCAGTCGTGGTCGTGGAGCTCAAGTGCGGGTACTCTGGCGTGAGGACCGCGGCGGCCGTCAGGGGCGGCAAGGCGTGCACGATGAAGGCCCCTCTCGGAAAGGCCTCCGACAGCACGCTTCATCGGCACCTGGCGCAACTCGCCGTCACACACCACCTATTCACCCGAGAGAAGGACACGACCAAAAAGCTTTCAAACATGGGTGTGGGGAGCGTTGATGGGATTTTGATGTACGCAAACGACTCGGGAGTCGACGTGTACACACTCGACAGCTGGTGGATCTCCAAGGCACCCAAGATACTAGAAAAGATACATTGAGACAACTACCTCCAGATGTATACTTAAATCGAGTGTGTTGTACTCAGCGGCGTTCGGTATGCCGCTGCGAGCGGCAGATCGACGGATCACATTTCTGTCACTGTTTCCGGCAGAATTACCTTGCGGCACAGTTGGCGAGCCACTGAATCCAAAACCCACACGGGGGTATATACATGCCCAACAAACTTACTTTCCCAAGCCGGCGCCACGGTCTGGTGCGTGAGCAGTGACTATTAAGGGGACAGACGCAATGTGTGATTCAAGAACGCACCTCAAGCAGAATCCATGGCGTTCGTCGTGGAGCACAACGAGCCGATGGCCGGGATCGACCCACTCCTGGTGGGAATGCCTCTTGGCGCCGGGTCCATGCAAAAGATCCGCGAGTTCCCAAACGAGGCGACACGAGACGCCGTGATGGCATACGAGGCCAAACGACGAGAGCAAAGACAGCTTGCGGAGCTTCATGTGCGCCTGATTGCAAGCAAGGGCTTCTACGACAAGCACAAGCACGCCGTTCAGATTGAGTCTGACGCCGGTCACCACATCGCCACGGGAAACTTCCCCGACCTCTACGCCGTCTACTCCCAATGCAGGGAGGACAGTGCACCCAAGAGCGTGGAGTTCTTCCATTCGGACTCGGGTCGCGCATTCTGCATCACGAACTTCAAGCACCTCCCCACCATGGAGAGCATCGAGCTCGACGTACGCACTTACTGCGCGTCTGCCGGTCAGCCCATGCGCTCCAAGTACGCGCGCTCCCAGACAATGTCTACCACAGAAGGGCCCAAGGACATCATTCTCGAGGCCGAGTTCAAGGACCCGGTCCTTCTCCTCGCAGACCGTGCCTTTCGCATCGTGGTCCGTGGTGCAGAAGGAACGGATGGCACGGAGAAGCGAACATCGGCGCTCTCGTCAAAGATTCTTCTGGAGGCGGCTCAAGCCATAATGGACAAGCGCATTGCCGTGATCGAGCAAGCCCGTGGCATCGAACTCAAGATTGGAGCATCCGACTTCCGCGAACTCTCGCTTCTCACCACGACCAACTCATTCACAATGTCCACCGACAACGAGGGCGCGGGGTACTGCTTCCAGCACGGCAAGCGCATCAACTTTCAGCACGAGAAGCACGCGATCCTTTCGGACTTCAAGCTGGTGTTGGTAGGCGACACGCCGGCTCTGGCGTCGGTATCGGTTGCGATTCGCTTTTAGTGAATGGGGGCGTTAGTGTTTGGTCCAATCGACTTTACGTTACGAACACGGCTTGGATCACTGGACGGACGTGCCAGTTGTTCATGCGGGGATGGTAGTATACAACTAGCTCGTGGCCCATGTGCACAGCACGCTTCTCGTTCGTCTTCAGTCTGCATCTATGAACAGAAAAGCGTTCAATGGCGGTCGCGTCGTCCACCAGGCACACACAGGCAGCTCCAGGTGACACTGCCACGGCACAATGCGCGCGACCAGCTTGTTTGCTCCCTGTTGGCACCAGTCTGGCGCGATGCGGAGATAGTGCGATGGGCGACAGCGTGCAGGCGTACCGGTTTTGGGTGCAATACCTGACATTTTACATTTAGAGGTCACGAAATGGAAGAATTCGCCTGTAGTTTCTCATACAACGCGTCCAGTCTGTCATTTTCCAAAGCAAACCAAGACCTCCTAAGGTGTTTCAAGTATAGCGCGCAGACCGCTCTTGTGACAGGGTGCAAATCATCCACCGCGCTTACAGCGTTAGGGTACACCAGCGGAACTATGGTCGAAAAGGCCAGCTGCACTGCGGGATGCATGCACATCAACAGTGCGTGCTGATGTCGTGGGCTGCCGCAAAGCTTCCGGAAGCAATGGATGTATTCCTCCAGCAACGCTGACAACACGTCCTCGCCCCGGCCGACTACGGTCTCGAAGCGACGGCCGAGGCGGTGGCCACCCGTGGACTCCGGCTCCAAGGCTGCGTCACACATCACTGCCATTCCCTCTGAGTGCTTACCCTTCCTGAGTTAGCGTCGTCTTTCTCCCCACTCCCTTACATATACTCACGCTCTATGCTTACAGCTATAAGAACAGGAGCGCATGGAAGCCCCGACGGAAATAACGTGGCCATGTAGTGGTAGGTATGTTGTGGTTTTTGACTGCGAGTCAGACAGCCTGTTATCCACTCTGCCGGGGGAGTCCCACGAGGACAAAATACGATTCATGCAGTTTACCGTAGTCTCTGCGCTGGCTCTGCCATGCGAGCCAATCGAAGCAGGCGCGCCGATAGACGACATCATGTCGCGAGGGATGGTTTACAACTGGTGGAGGGACGTTGCGGAAGATGGCAACAACCCACTTGTCTCTCTGCTGGCGCTGTTTGACGGCGCCGAAGCCATCGTAGGCTACAACTGCAACGGATTCGACTTCCCTCTCATCAGGCGCTTCTACCGCCCGACGCAGTCCACCGCCCAGCCGGTGCAGAGATACGTGGACCACCGAACCAAGACGCTCGACATCATGAGCCGCGTCAGGGACGCTACCGGGTCGTACATGAAGCTCGACGCGCTGCTCAAGCACAACGGACTCTCGAGCAAGTCTTCCAACGGCAAGGAGGCGGTCGTAATGTGGGAGCGCGGAGAAAGAGATGCACTGAAGAGCTACTGCGACATGGACGTCATGTTGACCGCGCGACTGGCGCTGCTGGAGACGGTTGCGGTCAGCGACACCGTGCGCATAGGAGGCGCGGGGTGTGGACTACGAGCGTTTCTCGCGTCGCAACTCGCCACAAAACCGACGGAAGCGAACGATTAGCCAACTGCATGGGTGTGTGTTATGCAGTCGACAAGTGTTATGAACGAGATGGCAATTTCGTTCGGCCCGTTGGAGCAGTCGTATTGGGGTGCCGGTAATGTAGGTCGGGGGGCGGAGTTGTCGGAGGAGCCGACCCATGAGTTGCCTGCACCGTAACCGGAGGCGACGGGGGAGGCGTTGCATGACTTGGAGGAGGAACTGACGGCGACGGCGGCGGTGGGCGTGTCGGTGGCGCTCCCTGAGGATTGCTCGGCGCGGGCGATGGCGGAGGCAAGCACGGGCTTGGAGGCGGAACCGACGGAGGCGGTGGCGGCTTTGGCGGAGTGCCTGGGCTGGGAGATGGAGGTGGAAGCACGGGACTGGGGGGTGCGGGAGGACTGGCCTCGCAGCCATCGCGATAGATGTATGTGGTCGCCCCACCCTCGTTCACCAGGAAGCCTTGACGATTAGAAAGCAACCACGGATCCATCCTAGACATCCTACAGACAACTTTGCAGTTTTCTTGTTGGGCACACTCTTCGAGCGCGGTGTTTACCAAAACACCTTCGACCGCAATGACCGCTCCCTGCCACATTTTGTCTGCTTTTAAATCGAAGCACCGCGTCTCGTCGTATACCGACACGTTCAGTAGATGAGGTGGAGGAGGCGGAGTGTAAGGAGGAGAGGCTGGAGGGAGGTATGGACTCTTAGGCGCAGTTGGCTCTTCCAACCTGTCAACCTCGTCGATCACAATGTTTTCGATCCTCATGCCGGAGAATCCAGTTTCCTGTATCAGGCCCTGCACAGACGAGGGCTGCGAAACAGCATTTCGTACTATCAACGCCGAGTTGCTCTGTGTGCCACAGTTGACTGAAGTGTGCACCGTTGCCGGATTAGTGCTGTTTCTTGTCATCGTAACGTCCCTCTCTTTTACAAAGTGAGGTAGAAGATCCACCACCGCTTGCTTCAGTATGTCGTCTACGGACACGAGCGTCTGCGTCACAGGCACCCCCACTACGTCAAACAACACAAACTCTGTCGCGACTGTCAAAGGACCCGGCGGTGAAGCAGGCGGTGACAGAACAAACAGGAGACTGTGCGATCGAGCTGGAGGTTGACTTTGATGTGGAAGGCTTGGGGGCAATGCCGGGGTAGTAGCTTGTAAGGATGCAATCGCCACTGCCAATGCCACTGTGGCGAGTAACGTGACTGCTATACACGCAACAAGAGCCACTACTTGTCGGGTTCTGAACCACGGAGATGGGTTCCCATACTTGCTTTCCGCCGCCTGAGTGCCCGTGGCAACGAACTTCTCAAACGGGATCGTCTGCGCCCATTGAAAATTGTAGCCTACCTTCGTTTCGTTCCGCTGCATTTGCCGTGGAATAAGTGAGAGGTGGGACGGAACCCCATAGACCACGCAAGCGTCTGAGGACAAATCTAGATTGAAATGTATCCTACCCTCGACATTTTTGTTCGGCAGCCGCCGCCTGGGCTCGCTTTCTGGTTTAGTAGGCATGCGCACACAACGCCGGTACACTCCTTAACCCCTACAATGCGCGAGTCTACTAATCTCTTATCAGGCTTAAAATCTGATATATGCAGGCACACTAGGTACAATGTCCGGGTTGTTCCGCTCAAACGTTTCCATGTAGCGGTTTGCATCGACAACCTGGGTGACTCTGCCGTCTTTGTCATCAACGTACCCTCTCTCAATCTTGTGTATTACCGACGCGTATTTGATGACGTACGCAACAAGCTTGCGTTTCATCCTTAGCGTCCACGGTTCCATCTCGACTTCCAGTCCGATGGTCGTCTGAAGATAGTTATTCCAGTCGCTTTTATCCTCATTGGTCTCCTCTATAAGTTGTATGGCATCTTTGCCGGCCTCCTCAACAAGCCTCTTTTGAGGGGGACTCAAAGGCGGCTGCTTGTCGAACAAATCGGTGTCTGAAGCCGTGCGTTTTCTCCGCTTGGTATCGGCCGGAGGCATTGGAGCAACGCCATCCTCATTGGTCTCCTCTATAAGTTGTATGGCATCTTTGCCGGCCTCCTCAACAACCCTCTTTTGAGGGGGACTCAAAGGCGGCTGCTTGTCGAACAAATCGGTGTCTGAAGCCGTGCGTTTTATCCGCTTGGTATCGGCCGGAGGCATTGGAGGAACGCCTCCAGCTTGTACAAAGGGCCCAACGAATGCGCATCTCTTGGCATCCTCATCCTTGATGTGCTTGTCGAGTCGCAGCTCGTCTTCGTTGCGCGGCGGTATGCTTGGAGACTCGAGTGGCTCGTCCTTTTCGACTTTGCTGGGCCAGTTGAAAAGCTCGCACGGATTCCATCTCGGGGCTCCAGGCATGCGCAGCCACTCGTCTGCGACTCCAGCCAGTGGAAATTGCTCCTTTAATGCCCTCCAGTCCACCCACTCAATGGCCACGCTCAACGTGAGGCTGTGTTGGTCCCTCTCTTTGACGGAAGCGTTGTCGACTACACGACCTAGCTTCCACGCACCCACCACTCGGGTGATTTGCGCTTCCGAAAGCGTGGGTCGTTTGCGAGCCACGTGTGTGCCTGCGATGTCGGTGTCCGAAAACGACCGACTCGTGCATGGGACGTAGGAAAAGCCAAAGTGTTCGGTTGGAAGCCCTGCATCCATGATTTCTGCTATCAAGCACAAGAAGCAAGTGTCCATCGGGAACACGTTTTCGGAGTCAAAGAGGTTCCTCGCCATGCAATGCCCTGCGACACAGACGTTCAGCGTGTCCTCCTGCACCACGAGCTTGTGCCGTCCCAACAGCACCCCGTCCAGCGTCCATTCGCGCAAGACATCCACGGCCCTCCACTCGTCCAATGGCGTTGCCGCAACAAGCTTGGCTTTATCCTTAAGCTCTTCGTTGACCTCCGTCAGCCCAAACACCACGCTACGGCGGTTGATTCCAGACCCGTCGTACTCGGAAAAGCTTCGAGACACGAAAACCGCACATTCGGGCGCACCAGCCTTGTTCGTCGTCTTGTTGACCTGCCTAGAGACCCTGGCGTAGCATATCTGTGCGTTTGCCTTTTTGCGGTCGGTGCTAGAGCTGCTTTGTATCAGAGGCGCATCTAGAGTGCGCTTCTCCGGCGGCCCTGAAACGCCTGGGTGCTTGAATGGAATTTGAGACGGCAGAGGCGACTCGAGCTCTTTAAAAAGGTACGGTGCATTGAGGCCACCATACGGATCAGACTGAACATACACCTGGGAAATCATCCCACACCACTAACACACTACACACTCTCGGTCTTTATTGTCGTGTATTAGCGGGAACGCAACACAATCCCACACGTCCATCCACCGGTCCAGCGACCATCATAGTGTTCTGCATGCTCTGTCTCTTTCTCTCTTCCCGTCGCATCTGCAAGTGTGCGCTAAATCAGTATGAGACGTTGACTCTGTTAATGTAGTGGTTGACACCCTTTGACGATCCGACAAACAGATGGCGGTCTTCGAACGCGTGCACAAGGTGCATCACCGCCTTGCGCTCCGCACCCTTGTAGCTTACATTGGGCACCACACGCATCTGGAACTTTGGCTTCTTTGCGGGTTCGTGGTCGCCTGCCAAAGCCTTGAGTAGCAACTCCACTTGAATGCTGCTTGTAATCTGCTTGTCATCGTCCCAGGTGTCGCAGTCGTCACGCTTAAGCCCAAAGTCCAGTCGGCGCTTGTGGCTCGGCGCGCTGTCCGACTCCTCTCGGCCACAAACGCCAAGTACGGCCTCGGGCGTGACCATGTGCTCAAGAGTATTCTCCCCGAGAGCGGCGGAAAAGTCGTGAGCCATATCCGCCTCGTTTGAGCCATCGCCTAGTATGTGCATGCATTCGTTCATAATGCTTTTGAGCGCGTCCGCCACCTTTTTCTGCTTGCGCTCGCGGGGCGGCGTTGGTTGCATCTTTTCCGGACTGAGATAGTTTGCCCATCTGCAGCGGCACTGTCGAGCGTCTCGTGTCTCGATGAGGGCCGCCACGCTCTTCCAGCGAAAGGGGCTTCCGGCCGCCGTGACCTGCTTTACGGCGTGGTGAAGGCGGGTGTCTTCTTCAGTTGCCCAGGGTCCGCGGCACCTGGGTGGCGACGCTGGCGACTCGTCCCGCTCATTGCGCGGAGGCTGCACGTGCACATTGAGAAGCCCCTCGCGGCCCATGCCCGCCACGGCGCCACGGGTCTTGTCCACCGGAGCAGGTTCCCATTTGGTCACGCGGCCCTTGACAACGCGAAAACTAGCGGTCAGCTTCATTGCGGCCTTTCACACAACACGGCTTGTCTACACTTATACACTTTTATTGGGCAAACATAGCGAGCTCCCATCCAAGGTGCCGCTTCCCGTGGCGCCGGAGTCGTTCCGGTAACGTGCCGGGTACCGGCACTCCACCGGACATGTAACCGCCAGAATCCAAACTGCATCTACCTGGAGATCGTGCGGAGATCGTTTGGTGCCGGTCGAGTGCCGGTCAAGTGCCGCTT
>Ga0129324_10002117_pt1 | contig 12354 bp, 10 predicted proteins | sample CPBDNA_7_FD_96879 | JGI IMG/M metagenome (GOLD analysis project Ga0129324, IMG submission 96879) | Freshwater to marine salinity gradient microbial communities from Chesapeake Bay, USA - CPBay_Spr_15_0.2_DNA | ecosystem: Environmental > Aquatic > Marine > Coastal | place: USA: Chesapeake Bay... | reverse complement strand
GTCATTCGCTGCCGCGTCATTCGACACATACGTAAAAAACACCTGCCAGCCGGCATCGACAAAGCGCCGCACGGTTGCCGCCCCGATGCCCCGCGAGCCGCCGGTGATCAGGACAGTCTTCGCTGCGCTCATCGCATCACGAATGGATTCGGCGTTTCAGTTGCATATGACATCCAGACCGATTTCGTCTGCATGTACTCGCGGATCGCATCTTGACCGTTTTCACGCCCGACGCCGGACTGCTTAAAGCCACCGAACGGCGCCATGTAGCTGACCGCGCGGTAGGTGTTCACCCACACCGAGCCGGCGCGGAGTTTTTCCGACATCGTAAACGCACGGCGCATGGATTGCGTCCACACGCCTGCCGCCAAGCCGTACACCACATCATTACCGATGTGCAGGGCTTCTTCTTCGTCCTTGAACGGGATCACCGACAACACGGGGCCGAACACCTCTTCTTGAGCGATGCGCATGCGGTTGTTGACGCCGGTGAACACGGTTGGTTCAACAAAATACCCGTCGCCGCATTCAGGCCGCACGGCCTTGCCGCCGCCCATGCGGACCTCGGCACCTTCGTCTTTGGCGATGTCCAAATAGCTGAGGATTTTTTCGTACTGCGGAACCGTGGTCACCGGCCCCACCTGGGTGTCCATCGACATCGGATCGCCCATCTTTGCGGTCTTTGCGAACGCAACCAGCTTATCGACAAATTCGTCATGAATGCTTTGCTGCACCAACAAGCGCGAGCCCGCGATACACGTTTGGCCCGTGGCGGCAAAAATACCCGAGATCGCACCTTTGACCGCGTTTTCCATGTCGCAGTCATCGAACACAATGTTCGGCGACTTGCCGCCGAGTTCCAGACTGACCCGCTTCAACTGCGCCGCACCCGTCGCATAAACCCGCTTGCCGGTTTCAGGCCCACCGGTGAAGGTGATTTTGTCGACGCCCGGATGCTCGGTCAGCGCCGCCCCGATTTCGTGGCCATAGCCGGTGACGACATTGACGACCCCAGGCGGGAAGCCGACTTCTTCGAACAACGCCGCGTATTCAAGGCTCGATGCCGAGGTGAACTCCGACGGCTTAAGCACCACCGTGTTCCCTGCTGCCAATGCGGGCGCAAGCTTCCATGCCGCCAGCAGCAACGGCGAGTTCCAAGGTGTGATCGCACAAACGACGCCGAGCGGCTCGTGGCGCGTATAATGAAAATGTTCCGCCTTATCGATGGGCGTCACGGCGCCTTCGATTTTGTCGGCAAGGCCACCAAAATAATAATACCACTGCGGCACGTATTTAAGCTGCATGCCCATTTCGGCGATCAGCTTGCCGTTGTCACGGACCTCGGTCTGGGCCAAGGCGTCGGCCTTCTCAGCGATCAGGTCGCCCAGCTTGCGCAAAAGATGTCCGCGCTGGGTCGCCGTCATTTTCGGCCATTCGCCGGTCTCAAATGCTTTGCGGGCGGCAGCAACGGCACGGCCCGCATCTTCCTTACCGCCCTTCGGGATCAAGGCCCAGGTCTTGCCGGTGAACGGGTTCATGCTCTCGAACGTGTCGCCACCCGACGCATCGACCCACTCGCCACCGATCATCATTTTATAGGTTTTGACGTCACTCATGATGCCTCTCCCAAAGATGTTATTTTATTCGGCGGCGGCTTTTTGCTGCGCACGATCGTTCACCATCACGCAGGTCTTGGAAATGATGCGCCACGTACCGTCGAGCTTCAAAAGCGATAGGTAGTCGACAAATTCCCGGGTGCCGACCAAGACCTCGACCTTGACCATCACCGTATCGGGCCCGGCTTCGTCGATCATCACGATCCGCTCGTCACGGTCCGCGCCGTTGGCTTGAGGCGATTGCCGGCCATCAATGATCGCCTTGAATTCGTCCATCGGCCAATCGACGAATGCGCCGTTCATATCGGCGGCATACAAATGCGCGTTCGGATGAAACACCTTGCCCATCAGCAACGCGGTATCGCCGGTATAAAGCGCATCGAAATAGTCCGAGATACAAGTATGGATCGCACTCAAATCATTCGCCAACATGGTGTTCTCCTTATGTTGCCTGATGCGTCGAAACGTCAGATCACAAAGCACCCTCGCCCAGCAGGTTCGCACGGAAACGGTTTTTCAGATGCACGCCGTCCTTCGATGGCAGCACAAAATCGAGTTTTTCGGCGCGCACTTTGATAACCCGAAAAATTGGGCCGTCGGCTCCGGTGATGGTATCCAAATGTGCCTTAAGGGATGTTTCGTCGGTGATCGTGTCGGCGTCCTGAATACCCAGCCCTTTGGCGGTCAGCGCCAAATCGGTGACGCTTGCGGTATGCGTGGTCTGCATCCCGGTTTCGCCATAGCGTTCGTTATCGAACACACAGATCGCTAGGTTCTTCGGCGCATTTACCGCGACCGTTGCCAGCGCACCGATGCCCATCAGCATCTCGCCGTCGCCGGTGGCAACCATGACGCGTTTATGGGGTTGTGCGAGGGCCAGCCCTAAGCCAATCGGCACCGCGCCGCCCATGGCACCCCACAACGGGAATATCCGCGGCTGGTCGCCGGCGGCGGTAAAATCCCAATTGGTCGAGCCCAAGCCCGTGACGATCAGCATATCATCGCGGGCCTGCAACAGCGTTTTGGCGACGTCTCGACGATGTAGGGGGAATTGCTCAGCGCGTTCGCTCATCATCGTATCCTCATTTACCAAACGTCTTGACCGGGACCAAACGCTGCCCCAACAGCAGCGCCGTCGATTGCGCCCCGACGAAAGCCTTATGCAGCGCCGCCGCCGCGCGCGGACCGACGTCGTTCGGGTCATCGACTTCGTCGACCAGCAAACCCGCCGTCTCTAGCGCCAACTTTGTCGTCGTGCCCATCGGCATCTGCCATGGGTTAAATTCATGCCATTGGCCACGCATGGTGACGAACGTGACAAACGGAAACCGGCATGTCTCTGTCAGCGACAGCATGTTGATGCAGTTGCCGACACCCGACGACTGCATCAGCAAAACACACTTATCACCGCCAAGCCACGCGCCTGCAGACACCGCAACGCCCTCTTCTTCGGTGGTCAACGACACCGTTTGGATATCGTTGTCGGCAATGCAGGCATTGATCAGCCGCTTGTGGCCGGCATCGGGCACATACGCCACTTGATTGATGCCGGCGTCTTTGAACGCGGCATAAATATCGTCAGCCCACTCCATGGATATCCCCTATTTTATATGCGTATCAGCCTTCGGTTAAACGATGATCGTCCGCATCGGTCGGATCGACTTTCCAGCCACGCTTGTAAGACCGGAACACCATGATCACCGCGATCACCAGCAACACGCCGCCTAGCATCGGGCGCACCGTACCGACCATCATGAACATCGGTATCGACAAAAATGCGATCAGGGCCGGCGTATAGAAAATTGTCCAGGCCTTGCGACCGCGTTGCGTCTGGTATGACGAAAAGAACATTGAGAACAACGCCAAGATGATAAAGAACAGCGACCACGGGTGCGTGAAAAACGGCGTAATGTCGGTGGTGATCGCCGTCGCACGCGACAGCCATAGCTCGGCAATCCGGCCCAGCACGACGCCCAAAATCATCGGTGCCAACGGGAAGCCCAGATTCCGCATCACATAGCCCAAGATGCCGAACCAAAACAGTGTCCACATATCAAAGGCAACGTTGTTGAGCGCGAAAATGCCGATCCCGCAATACGCCAATATGATGCTGGCCAGCACGTACATGCGCACCTTGGTGATCAGCACGAACAGCTTGAGCGCACCTGACTGCAAGAACAACATTAAGAAGTTGGCAACGAAGAACGCGATAAAGATCGCATACGCGAGCACCGGTGAATCATTGATAAAACTCGGGCTCGGGATCACGTCGTGGATCAACAGCGCACCCAGCATCACCGCCGTCACGATGTCGCCCGGAATACCCAACGCCATCATGGTAATCAAGGCACCGCCTGCGGTCGCATTGTTGGCCGATTCCGGTGCAATGATACCGTCGGCACAACCGGTGCCGAATTCCTGCGGATTCTTTGAGGCCTTTTTCGCTTGGTCATAGGCCAAGATATTGGAAATCGTACTGCCGGCGGCCGGTAAGATACCGGTAAACACGCCGATCAGCGCGGACCGCACCAAGTTGACCCAGCTTTTCAACACCATCACAGCCGCTTTGCGATGCTCGATGCGCGCATTGACGCCGCTGGTCTCGGTCAGCTTATCACGTGCCCGCACCCGGTCTTGAATATCGCTGAGTAACTGCGAGAACGCGAATAAACCGATCAACACCGGCAGAAAGTCAAAGCCTTGCTTCAACGAGTCTGAGCCGAAGTTAAAGCGCGCGATACCATTAACGGAGTCCTCGCCGATGGTCGCGATCAACAACCCGAGTGCAGCAGCGATCAAACCTTTGATCAAGTTCGCGCCGGCAAGACTAGCCGCAATCGTCAGCGCGAAGATGATCAAAGCGAAATAATCCCAAGGCTGGAACTCCAACCCGATGCGTGCCAACTGCGGTGCCAACGTCACCAACAACACTGCGGAAATAGTGCCACCAAAAAACGAGGCCCAGACTCCAAGGCCCAACGCCAAGCCGGGCTTGCCCTTTCGGGCCATTGGGAAGCCATCGAATGTTGTTGCGACGGAACTCGGCGTCCCCGGGATACCGATCAAAATCCCCGACATCAGACCGCCCGACAGGCCTCCGACAAAAACGCCGATCATCGTCGCAAGACCTTGCGCCGGCGGCATCCCAAATGTGAACGGCAACGTCAGCACCACCGCCATGGCGATGGTAAATCCCGGAATAGCACCGGCGATCAAACCGGCGATGGTGCCGACCGACATTAACAGCAACGTTTTAAACGTTGCCAGTTCCTGGGCCGCAAGGATGATATTTTCAATGATCATGGCCAGCCCCTACAACGTCGTGAAGATCATGCCCTGCGGCAAGATCACGCCCAGCGCAAAAGTGAAGATCGCCCACATCCCGGTGATCGAGATCAACGCGATCGCAGCATGGATCGCGAGATCGCGCGGCGTATGGCCACCCAGCACGGTCAGCAAGCAGAACACGAGCAATATCCCACCGATCAACATACCAAACACCGGCAATGACAGCAGGAACAGGAAATACAGCGCATAACACCAAAGCGGATTGCGGTACTTCGTGAACCAACCTTTGATGGTGAACGGCTCGTCAGGCGCTTCGTCCGCGCCGGCGCGCAGGCCTTGGAATAAATAAATTGCCGTTAAAACAATCAGCAAAATAACGATACCACGCGGCCAGACTTCGGCGCCCATGGTGCCGTAGTCAATTTGACGAATATCGAAGCTGGCCCAGAGAAATACGATCCACGTGACCATTAACAAAAGGGCAATAATGGTATCGCGATTAAGGCGGCTCATGGTGGCTAACCCAAGTATCAAATAAAAATAAATGAAAAACCGAACACAGGGACGATGCGCTGCATCGTCCCTGTTTTGGAGAAGTCAGATCGGCTTATTTCTTGTACATGCCGATCTTAATGGCGACACGCTCGTGGTCGTCATATTCTTTTTTGAACCACTCAGCATAGCCTTTAGGGCCGACCCATTTAACAACGGTCCCTTTAGCTTCGAGTTGTTCTTTCAACTTCATGTTCTCGGCTGCCTTTTTGAAGACTTCCGACCAATGATCAATCAATGCGGGCGGCGTGCCTTTCGGCGCAACGACACCACGCACCAGGGCGTAGTTCATGTCGACGCCCAATTCCTTAAGCGTCGGCAGGTCCGGCAGGTGCTTGGAACGCTCGTCATCAGCGATCGCATAAGCTTTCAACTCACCGCTTTCAATGTACTTGCGGCCCGATGCAACGTTGATCGTGCCGAGCTGAACCGTATTCGAAAGCAGCGCAGTCATCCGTTCACGCGTACCATCGAAAGGCACGTACTTGAACTTCATGCCGGTCAGGTCTTCGAGCAACAGCCACATGAACTGGCTGGTCGAGCCGAACGTGGCACCGGTGAGGGCTTCGCCTGGATGTTCAATGCCGAATTTTTTGAACTCAGCAAAATCATTCCAAGGGGCTTGGCCTGACGCGCCGAGAATTTCCGGCGTCTTGGTAACCTGAGCAACCATGTCGAAGGCATCCCAAGTGAAATCCACGCGCCCGTTCAAATAGCTGACGATAGCGCTTTGGTGGATCGCAAACAGTGTGCAACCGTCCGGTTTAGAGTCTTTAGCCTCTTTCGCACCTTTGTTGCCGCCCTGGCCACCGATTGTGACAACCTGAATTTTCGGATCGGCTTTGACCTCATTGTTGATGATATTTTCAAAGATGTTGAAAATCACCGCGGTGCCGCCACCGGCTTTCCAAGGCACGATCAGCTTTGCCGTCGAGCACGGAAAATCAGCAGCCTGGGCTGTGCCAGCGCCAAAGGTGCCAGCCAAACCTACCACAGCAGCGGTAACGATACCGCCCAAATACTTCTTGTTCATCGTGAAACTCCCATAGGTTTTTAGTTCTTGCGCCCGCTACAACATGTCCGAGCGTCAATTGCGAAAAATGTTAACCCAGGAATTTCCAGCTAGCCAGTACCTTGATGAATTCTGTATGAATATTCATCCACACACGTCGGCGCCGCGTTCGATGGCCCAAACATGAACATTCAGATTAAGGAAATCAAATGCGCGATCTCGAAAAACCCGGCCGTTCCCCTGCTCACGGCAAAAATGGCATGGTTGCTACCTCGCATGCGATTTCGACGGCGGTCGGTCTCGATATCCTCCGCCGCGGCGGAAATGCCATGGATGCAGCCGTTGCCGCTTGTGCCGTGCAGTGTGTGGTTGAACCTGAGTCGACCGGTATCGGCGGTGACAACTTCTGTATATACGCCCCAGGCGGCTCGATCAAAGACATGATCGCATTCAACGGCTCCGGTCGTGCGCCGATGGCAGCAACACTCGACTGGTACCGTGACAATGGCATTACGTCGTTGGAACGCCAAACCCCGCATGCCGTGATCGTGCCGGGCGTGATTGATGCCTGGGACACATTGATCCGTGACCACGGCACCATGGACTTGGGCGAATTGCTGCAGCCAGCAATCGAATATGCGCGTGACGGCTATCCCGTATCCTCGCGGGTATCGGTTGATTTCGCCAGCCAGGCACATCTGCTCGCCAACGACGAAGCCGCCAAACGCGTCTTTATGCCGAACGGACGAACGCCCGGCGTCGGCGAAATGCACCATCAGCCGGAGCTCGCCGCGACCCTCGCCAAGATTGCAGAGCACGGGCGCGACGCGTTCTATACCGGCGACGTCGCCGAAGATATGGTGTCGTACCTACAATCGCGGGGCGGTCTGCACACCCTCGAAGACTTCAAAGTCGCCGCAGGTGAATACGTCACGCCGATTTCCACCAACTATCGCGGCTATGATATTTATGAGTGCCCGCCGAACGGCCAAGGCATCATCGCGTTGTTGCTGCTGAACATGCTCAAAGACATTCCTGTGGCCGGCGTCGATCCGTTGTCGGTGGAGCGGCTGCATCGGGAAATCGAGTACGGACGATTGGCATATCAAGATCGCAACATGTTCGTTGCCGATCCCAACAAAGCAGATGTGCCGATTGATTATCTGCTGTCCGACGTGCACGCCAAGGACTTGGTCAACGAATTCGATCCTACCCGCGCCCTCGATCCGTTGCCGCCGGTCAAAATGCCGAGCAACGACAGCACAGTGTATATTTCAATCGTCGACAAAGATCGTAACGCGTGCAGCTTTATCAATACGCTATTCTCAAACTTCGGCTCGGTACAGATGGCGCCGAAATCGGGCGTCATGCTGACCAACCGTGGCCAGGGCTTCAATCTGATCGATGGTCATCTGAACTGCATCGCACCCGGCAAACGCCCGATGCATACCATCATCCCCGGCATGGTCGGCCAAGACGACAAGGCGGTGATGTCATTCGGCGTGATGGGCGGCCAGTATCAGTCGTTCGGTCACATGCAGTTCTTAACAAAAATGCTCGACTTCGGCATGGACATTCAGGAAGCCCAAGACGCACCGCGCGTGTTCCCGATTGATAACTCCATGGATGTGGAGATGGAGGGGACACTTCCTGCAGAAACCATCGCAGGACTTGAAGCCTTGGGCCACAAGCGCATCAAGCCGGGCAAGCCGATCGGCGGCAGTCAGGCGATCTGGATCGATTGGGAAACCGGCATTCTGACCGGTGGCTCTGATCCGCGTAAAGACGGCTGTGCGGTCGGTTATTAATCGACGCTAAAACGCGGCGGGGTGCCTTGAAACAAGGCACCCCATCCCGCACACTGCGGCCATGACTGATTTAGAATTTTCAAAAATAGACTGCGACATCGACATCACCGCCGACGGCCATCAGCACGGCGGGTTGATGATTCCATGGTCGCGTGACGAATCGTCTTGGGGCTCGATCCGGCTGCCGATTTCGGTGATCAAAAACGGTGACGGCCCGACGGTGCTGCTGACCGGGGCCAATCACGGTGATGAGTACGAAGGCGCGATTGCACTCAGCAAGTTGCGCCATACCTTGACCCCCGCCGATGTGTCCGGCCGCGTGATTATGGTGCCCGCCTTGAACCTGCCGGCGTTTCGAGCCGGGGCGCGGACCTCACCCATAGACGGAGGCAACATGAACCGCTGCTTCCCCGGCAATGCACGGGGCACGATTACCGAAATGATCGCACATTATGTGACAACACGATTTATCAGCGTTGCGGACGTAGTCGTGGATATTCACGCGGGCGGGCGCTCCATGAATTTAGTGCCGATGTCGATCATTCACGACTTACCCGACCCGGATCAAATGAGGTGCTCTCTCGCCGCGATGCAAGCGTTCGCAGCGCCCTACGGTATGATCCTGACCGAGTTGGACGCGGCCGGCATGATCGACACCGTGGTCGAAGATATGGGCAAAGTGTTCGTGTCGACTGAGCTTGGGGGGGGCGCCACGTCCACGGTCGAGACCATCAAGGTTGCCGAGCGCGGCATCATGAACATCCTCAAGCACGCAGGCGTGGTTGCCGGCGCGCCGGATATTCCGGCCCCAAGTCGCCTGATCCACACACCGCCCGGCAGCTTCGTGACATCAAAGACCGAAGGGCTGTTTGAAATCTGTAAAGAACTTGGCGATAGCGTCGAAGCGAACGAAGTGATCGCCCGGGTGCACTACTTAGAAGAGCCGGAGCGCGCGCCGACGCCGCTGATCGCCGATCGCGCAGGCTTTATTGTCTGCCGCCACGTGCCGGGCCTGATCAACCGGGGCGACTGTGCCGCCGTGATCGCCGAAGACTGGCCGGCTGCCGCAGGCGCATGACGATGCCGGCGCCATCGCGGCCGGTGACCCCATCTGTTACCCTGAGTGACATCCGCGAAGCCGCACACCGCATTGGCCCGCATGTCACCCGCACGCCGCTGCGCCTGTCTCCATTCTTAAGCAAACACATCGGCCATACTGTCCGCCTGAAGCTGGAAACCATGCAAGACACCGGCGCCTTTAAGCTGCGTGGCGCGACCAACGCGCTGATGCAGCTTTCTGATGACGCGCGGAGCCGGGGCGTACTTGCGGTGTCCACCGGCAACCATGGGCGCGGCGTTGCTCATGCGGCCAAAAGCCTCGGCATCCCGTGCGTCGTTTATATGTCCGAATTGGTACCTGACGTAAAAGTCCGCGCAATCCGCGACCTGGGTGCAGACGTCGTCATCCATGGCCGCTCGCAAGACGAAGCAGAAGTCGCGGCAATGGCGCGGATCACCGAGGACAGGCTCACCTACATCCATCCCTTCGACCAAGCCGCCGTGATCGCCGAACAAAGCACGCTGGGGCTTGAGATCATCGAAGACATGCCGGACATCGCCAATTTGATCGTCCCATTGTCAGGCGGCGGGCTCTTGGCCGGCACGGCGCTTGCCGTCAAAACCCTGAGGCCCGACGTGCATGTGGTCGGCGTCACCATGGACCGGGGGGCGGCGATGATCGCGTCGATGCAGGCCGGCAAACCGGTGCCGGTCGAAGAGGTTGAAAGCCTCGCCGACTCGCTCGGCGGCGGCATCGGGTCCGACAACGTGCTAACGCTCACGATGTGCCAACACCTGACCGACGAAACCTTATTACTGAGCGAGCCCGAAATCGCCGCCGCCATGCGCACGTTATTCTTCGAAGACCGCATCGTCGCCGAAGGCGGCGGCGCGGTCGGTGTCGGCACCCTGATGTCCGGCAAACTGAACCTCCACCCCGGCCCCACCGCGATTGTCATCAGCGGCTGCAATGTCGATATGAACGTGTTTCTATCTATTTTGGCGTCGATTGAGAGTTAAAGGTGGGACGCAATTTTTTAGGGCGGCGGTTACACATAAATAGCACCCAAAATCCCGCTGCAATATCTGCTGTGGGCATTTAAACAGCCGAATGATTATAGACAACGAGTGATCCGAGTTTAGCCAGGAACGAACATCCACCGTTAGAAGCAAGTCCTTTTTTTGGGCTATCAATACATCTGAAGCAACGTCCAGAAAACAACATCAAAGTGATGTTCATTTCTCTAGGGAATGCCAGACGCCGTCCCAGTCCTTTCCGGGCGGTTCGGTTTTTAAACGTTCGATTCTGGCAATGAACGTCTTTGCCGGTGAGTCATCTGGTTTGGCTTTCAAACACTCGTTGAACTTCGCGGCAGCCTTGTCCCAATCGCACCGACGATAAAGGGCGAGACCGTCGGCAAAAGCCCCAAACGCATCAACGATATCCTGGGACGGTGCTCCGGCGCAATAAAGTTCGTACACCCGGATCGCTTCGTCCTTGCCCTTGACGGCGAGGTTGTCGACTTCGCGCGTCGTAAAACCGTTTCCCATCATCTCGTGGGTGCGTTCGCAGATCAGCGTCTGGGTTCCATAAAATTTGTTTGCGCCTTCCAGCCGGGAGCTGAGATTCACGGTGTCCCCAATTACGGTGAAATTTCGTTTATTCGCGGAGCCGATAGAGCCGACTACCACATCACCTGTTGCCAGACCCATGCGAATGTCCACCACCGGCGCCCCAGTGCGAATGCCCGTAATATCCGGGACGCGTTTCTGAAATTCCCGGATCATCGCCGCTTCGCCGATGGCTGCCTTACAGCCAAGTTTCGCAATATCCTCGGTCGGGACAAACGGCGGACACCAGAACGCCATTACGGCATCGCCGATGAATTTGTCTAGCAAGCCGCCGGTCTCCATAATCGGCTCTCCTGCCATATTAAAGTATTCGTTCATAAGATGGACTAAGCCGGCAGGTGTCAGGCGTTCGCTGATGCTTGTATAGCCGGCAATGTCGGAGAAAAAGATCGTCGCCTCCTGCCGTCCGGCGGCGGCGAGGTCGTCGGGGTTATCGCCGGTTTCGTCGACGAGTCTATCGATGACGCGGGGATCGACGTAACGCCCGAAGACGGCCTCCGTTTTTTCTTTCTGCCGCAGTTTCTCGACCATATCGTTGAAGGTGTCCGACAGGTCCGCCAATTCGTCGTGTCCCTTGATCTCGATGCGCTGTGTGAGGTCGCCCGCCTTCACCGCGAGCGAGGCACGGCGAAGATTTCGAATTGGAGCCAATAACGCCCTGGTCATGATCCCGGCCAAAAGTAGCCCGAGAAGCGCCGCGACCCCGGTCACGATATGCTCGAATGAGATGGCGGCGGCTTCGTCCTTCTCCGCCTTCAGTGCAATCGCATTGACAACGGAGCGGACTTCTCGTGTCAGGGCGGCGTCGGCGGTTTCAAACTTTTTGTCTTGGAGTTCAAACAGGCTTTGTAATTCGGCTCGCGCACCCTCGTTCCCCTCAGCATGACGGGCGACGATGCGCTTGATGAGCTCATGGAGCTGTTCATGCGCCGAGACCACTGCTTCCAGGCGGATGCGTATGTCCGTGAGGATCATTTTCTTGTCGGCGGAAGGCAGTTTTTCGATCGCGGCGTCGATCTCCGCATGCATAGCGGCGGCGATGCTGATGAATTTTCCATAGAATGCGTCGAAACGTTTCTGTGCGCGTCGTTCTTCTGCAACGTCCGCTGCGCCTTCGGAGGAAATGACGTTGCGGAACACCAGTGTCTCATGTAGCGCGACAGTTCGCAGATCATTGGATTTCTCGGCAATTAACAAAAGGTGCTCCGCCAGCACGTCAATCCGAATTTGCGCCTGTCTGACCCGGCTTTCCGAGAGCAACGCCGCAACAATCATGACCCCGGCAAGGAAAACGGCGACGCTGAAAATCTTAATGCCTATCGAAATTCGCATTTTCTTGCTCACGAGTGTTGATGTTTTCGGCTGAGTTCCAAATAACGCTGTTGGC
>Ga0129324_10002115_pt1 | contig 12359 bp, 15 predicted proteins | sample CPBDNA_7_FD_96879 | JGI IMG/M metagenome (GOLD analysis project Ga0129324, IMG submission 96879) | Freshwater to marine salinity gradient microbial communities from Chesapeake Bay, USA - CPBay_Spr_15_0.2_DNA | ecosystem: Environmental > Aquatic > Marine > Coastal | place: USA: Chesapeake Bay... | reverse complement strand
AGTTTGGTTTAAAAGAAATTCACTATGTGTTCCAGTTGTAGTAAAAACTCTAAATCCAACAAAAGAAGAACTTCCGCCAGTTGAAGAAATAACATTATTTGTAATATCAATCCCAGTTCCAGCGGTTAATAAATCTTGTTTGTTATTGGATAAATCAGTAATATTTGTTTCCGCTGTTGCGAGATTTTGACGAACGGTTGTAAGAACCCCACCATTATCCACGACATTAATTGTATATTCTTTTGCGGAACTATTATTGAAAATTGCTTTATTTCGTGCTTCACTATAAATACTCATTATAGTATAACGGAATAAAAAAAAATAATTAACTATTATATAATGCCCCCTAAAAAACCTAAAAAAGTGGTTGCTAAAATAAAAAACTTATACGAAGTTATACCTAAAGATTTTTTAGATAAAGCAGATAATCCTAATTTTAATATTCATAATTTAAAAATACCTATGCGAATGTGTATTGTTTCACCAAGTGGTAGTGGTAAAACGAATTTTTTAGTAAATCTAATTGGATTATTTTCAACCAATAAAGGAACATTTGCTTCTATTACAATTATTACAAGAAATAAAGACGAACCCCTTTACCGATATTTAGAAAGTTTAACTGACCAAATTGTGATTAAAGAAGGTTTATCTAATACTCCACAATTGGATAAATTTGATAAAACCCTAAATCATTTAGTTGTATGGGACGATTTAGTTTTAGCAAAAGATTTAAAAATGGTTGAGAATTATTACATTCGTGCGAGAAAATTAAATGTATCTGTTATTTTCATTTCACAAAGTTATTTTAAAATTCCAAAGATTATTCGTAATAATTGTTCGTATATGGTATTATTAAAATTATCTGGACAACGTGAAGTAAATATTATTTTAAGTGAATTCGGTTTAGGTGTAACAAAAGAGCAATTGATTAAAATTTATGAATTTGCTACTCGTGAAAAGTTTAGTCCGCTTATTATTGATTTAGAAGCGGAGCAAAATTTACGTTTTAGAAAAGGATTTCAAGAAATTATTGACCCCACTCTTTTTATGTAAAGTAAAACCAAGGTTTTACAAATCCTTTTTGTGCTCCACCAAACGACCGAGTTATGCGGTTACACGGTTATACGTCAAATAACCTCATTCGCAAAAATAAAAAATAAAAATAAAATATTCCTATTTTTTTGATTTCAAAATTCAAGGAAAAACTGTGTAACCACGTAACCGTGTAACCCACCCTTTTTTCAACCAAACAACACGACACTGAAAAGAGAAAAGATAAAAGATATTGTTATGTGTTATGGTAACGGTTACACGGTTACGTGGTTATACGGTCAAAATTCTAATTAGGAATTAATTAATTCTAATAATATTATTTTATTTTTTTATTTTTGGGAATGAGGTTATTTGCTGTGTAACCGCATAACCGCATAACTCAATTAAAGGATTGGTCTTGGTTTTAATTAAAGGGTTAGTCTTTAATAATATATGATTTCATTAGATATAGAATATGCTATTTTTTGTATTTGTTATGATTATAATAAAATGATTGAACACTTAATAATTAAGTATATGAGACAATTTGTATTTAGATATATGATACATAACTATTTATGATTGATATTACTCATATTTTAAAATACTTAAAAGAAAAAAATTATGAACTTTATTCAAAAATTATTTTATTAGATACAATCGTAGAAATAAAATCTTCTTAATTATATATGGACGAAACCCAAACAAAAATGTATATTGTTGCTTTAGACGAATTGAATAAACCTCTTACTACTCGTGTAGAAAATTTAACCAAACGAGAAAAGGATAAGATTAATATGTTATCCGTAAAGTGGATTGATAAAGAAGAAGAACTTACTAAATTATTTAATACAATTGTTAATGACGAACTATTTCATAAAGTAGATATTTTTGAAACACTTCCAATTTATAAAAATCAAATTAGTCACGAAAGTCCCAAAGAAGTAACACGCAAGTTTATTGAAGAAGAGATTTAATAACTTAAAACCAAGGTTTTAAAAATCCTTTAGAACCCTTTATTACTAATTTTTAATTTTTCCAACTACAAGGTTGGGAAAATTCTTTTTTTTGCTAAAATTTTTTTAAAAGTTTAAATTATTATATTTATCTATAATATATGTCGGGACAACCTCTTACAAAACCAAATGACGCACAAAAGTTTAGAGAGCAATATTTATCAAATCTTGAATTACGAGCAAGATTAGACGATATTAACCTACAAGCAAATAAAAAATATCTTCGCACTGGTTCGTTACCAGTTGAAGTAAATGATTACCGAACAACCGAAGAAAAACTACGTGATAAACAATATATTTCAATTCGTGTTAATTCAGCATTAAAAGAAATTATGACTGGTAATAATGCCCAGAGAACCATAGCGCAATTAACCGCGAATGAGCGTGAATTTTATTCTCAAGCATACGAAGCAGTGAATTCCATTATTCGTCCGCAATACAAATTAGGAGTATTAGCAGAAATATTTGTTCCATTTTTAAGGAAATATATGGCAGATAGTCAAAATTATGAATTTCTACGTAGAGGATTACAACAAACACAAGGAACTGGTGTTCTTTTAAACGGAGCAAATGAATTAATGAACGAAGACGATTTACGTGACCTTGAACTTGTTTTAAATCAAATGGACGGAGCAGAACGAGCATTAGATACTATTCAACGATTAAAAGCAGTATTACCACCTCGTGATATTTACGATAAAGTTGCTTCTATTGATAATCCAATTGTAAAAAGTAGTATGACCCAACTACTCAATATTGCTTTACAAGAAATCCCAAGCAAAGCAAGTTTAAGAAATATTATGATTGAAATTGAAACCGCATTCAATTTAGGAGATAGTCAAAATACACGTAGAGTATTAAATAAAGTAAATGGTTTATTTACTTTAAACCGTCCAACTTATGCTCAACTTGCCGAATTAAAATCAATTGGTGGTGTCCCAATCCCATTTCCTAATCAACAATTACGCCGTGATTTATATTCTCAAGAAAAAGCATTAAGACCTCCATATAAAGATAGAGTATTAACGGATAGTGAAGAAGAAGGTGACGAACAAGATTATCTTTCTTCTCTTGGTAGTTCAAGAGTTTCCAATACTGGTTCGTTTGTTCAAAATGAAGAAGCAATGGATTATAAAAGATTAATACGAGCAAATGAATTATATCAACAACAACAAGATAATAGACCAGACGCATTAACCACACCTTTAATTTTAGATTTACCTTCTGTTCCAACGTTTGTTCCAACGCTTGCTCCACCGTTTCCTCAAACGCAACCAGCAGTTTCAATAGACGTAGAGTTAGCAGACGAAGAGATAGAAGCAATTAGAGAAGAAGTAAGTGGTTTTCTTAATGAGTTAGTTGGAAAAGTAGAAGAAAGTGAAGTTAGAGAAGAAGTAAGTGGTTTTCTTAATGACTTATTTGCTGAAGTAGGAAATAAACAAATGCTTGAAAAACTTGCGATTGAAGAAAGTAAAAAACTAAAAGCGAGTAATCTAATAAAAAAATCCATTAGAGATTATTTTAAAAAAGTTCCAAAAGTTCCAGCAACACCTCGTCCTATAGTTAGACCAGACGAAATGCCATTTGAAATTATTAAACTTAAACCTAATGTATTACAATTCAATGGTTACACAGATATTAAAGTAGATTTAGCAAAAAATGGAGAATATTTTAAACCTTTATTTACAGTTTTAGAGTTAGATATGAATACAATTAAGTTTGACGACTTATACGAAAGGGTTAAAATAAAAGGATTAATGGATATTGCGAAAGTTTATAAATTATTAAACAAATTATACGGTATTAAAACATTAGGTTTAACTCCTCGTTCTATTCCACCTTTAAATGTTCCTAAAGAAGGAGTAGTTGAGTATATTGAAAGATTTGATAATGCTCAAATAGATATGGCATTATTACAACGAAAACTACCAAGATTTCTTGATACATTAAAAGACCCAAGTCCAGAAAACGAACGTCCTCAACTTCAACAACGTCAGCAAACTATGGAAAAATTTACTGACCCAAGAAGAGCAGAAGAACCAGAAGGTAAAGGTATGCGAGGGTCTGGATTAAACCACGTTTCGTATCCATTTGGTAAATATACTATCAAAGGTAAGTTTTTAAATAACGATATTGTAAATCTTCAATATAAAAGTCAAAAAAAGATAAAAAACTTTCCAAATACAAAAGTAAGTAGTGATATGGGTAAAATTTTAAGACAAATTGCTGGAGGTGGTGTTCCAGAATATAATGATATGGAAAAATTAACTCAACCAGAAAAAGTTTATTTACATAAACTTGCGAAAGAAAGTGATTTAATTGGTCGGTTTTCTATTCCAACTCCAGATAAAACAAATGAAGACAAAGAAAAAGACGAGTTCAATTTACTTAAAGGTCAAATTTTAAGTGGTAATGATAACGAAGAATTAGTTAAAAAGTTTAAAGCATTACTTATTCGTTTATCAACTCGTGGTGAGTTACCTAAAACAGAATGCCGTGAAATATTAATGGATTTAGTTGCTATGGGTTATTAATTAAAACCAAGGTTTTAAAAATCCTATTATTGCGATTTTCTACACCAAGCGACTGGGTTATGGGGTTACACGGTTACACAGCAAATAACCTCGTCTTGAAAAAAAAAAAAATAAAATAATATTATTAGAATTAAATAACTCCTAATTAGAATTTTGACTGTGTAACCGTGTAACCGTGTAACCATTACCATAATACATAACAATATCTTTTATCTTTTCTCTATTTTCTCTCTTTTCTAATGTTGGGTTGTTTGGTGTAGGAAAGTGTGGTTACACGGTTACACGGTTACACAGTTTTCGGTCAAAATTTGGAAGTCAAAAAATACGAATATTTTATTTTTATTTTTTATTTTTGCGAATGAGGTTATTTGCCGTGTAACCGTGTAACCCCATAACCCAGTCGCTTGGCGGAGGAAATATCATTTGGGTTCTAAAGGGTTTAATCAATTAATAATCAGTTAAAGCATTTTCAAGTATTCTTTTTTCTTATGTTATTTTATAATGCGTGTTTTAGAAATTGATATTAGTCCAAAACAAAAAATGCGTCTTCGTCGTGGAGAAAAAGTAAGAGTTAAACCAGCAATGGAAGGTGAAGGTTGTAATGTTTTAATGAACCCAGAAACTTATGATATTGTAACACGTTCGTTTAGTCGTGGAAAAGCAAAAGAAATTATGTTATCTTTAGACGAGATTGAAGCAAATCGTGAAGCAGTGGATATGGAAGGTAGCGGACTTTTTGATAGCATTAAAAGAGGAGTTTCTAAAGGAGTAAAATCCGTATCTAAAGGAGCAAAATCCGTAAAAAAATCAGCAGTTAAATTTAGCAAAAGTAAAACTGGAAAACAACTTGGTAAAGTGGGTAAGAAAATTGGAAGTGAAATTTTAGATAAAGGGGTTGAATATGCGGGTGAAGCGGGGGCAAGTTTAGGCACAGCAACCGCAATTGCGTTAGGACAACCAGAACTTGTTCCAGCATTTGCTTTAGGTGGTAAAGAATTAGGGGAACGACTTGCTCCAGTAGCAAGAAAAGCAATTAAAAATAAGACTGGAATGGGTATTTATGGACGAGGTGGTAATGACGGATATTTACAAAGAGCGGGTGAAGCAGAAGTAGAAGCAAACCGACTTTCAATGGAACTAAATGGTCGTGGTCTTTATGCGAGTTCAGCACAACGTGGAATGGGACTTTATGCTTCTTCGTCTGCTCCTCGTGGTTCTGGACTTTATGCTTCGTCTGCTCCACCTCGTGGAATGGGATTTCGTATGGTAGGTAATACTTTATCTAATAGTGAAGGACAAGTATTAGGAAAATATGAAGTAGGATTACCTCACCTATTAAAGAGTGACCCATTTGGTAGTTCATTCCACCAACAAGTTCAATTACCTCCGCAATATCACAAATTTCATTCCCAGTAAAACCAAGGTTTTACAAATCCTTTTTTGCTAAACTTTTTTAAAAGTTTATGTTTAAAAATATAAAAATAATATCTACTTAATTATATATGCTTACAGATACTCAACTATGGGATTTATCTAAAAGAATGAATTTTCCTTTAGAAGCAATTGTCTTTAAGGATAAAATTCCAAAAATTGAAATGAATAAATCATATATAATTAACTTACAAGACCACGAAGACGAGCGTGGGAATAAAAATAGCGGAACGCATTGGACTTGTTTCCAAATTAATAAATCTCCAAATGGAAAAGTAGAAGGTATTTACTTTGACCCATATGGTGTAGGAATGCCAAAAGACGTTGAAGAAGCAATCAAAAAATCAATTGGTAAATCAATTCCTCATACTACAAAAGATATTCAATCTTTAATGAATAATGCTTGTGGTTGGTTTTGTTGTGCTTTCTTACATTGGATAAATTGTAAAACTTATTCTACTGGTGAATTATATTTAGACACAAGTAATTTTTTAGATATGTTTGACGATTTAGAGAAATCAGTAGATTTTAAGAAAAACGAATATATTTTAAAACATTTCTTTAGGAGCGCCGACGAAAAAAAACGAATGCCCGTTTCTGTAGATATGACGACGATTGTAGAAAAAACGGGTGAATGTGAAAAATAATATTTAGATATTGTATAATGTTCTTTCCACAAGTAACGAAACCTATAGTAAGACCTCAAATGTTAAGTGATACGCTTCAACCAGAGTTTGATATTAATGGAGGTGGTATAAAACGTGATAGTGAAGGTAATAAAAAAGACGAATACAGAAGAAAGTTTGTTATGGATAAATCTAAAATTGTAAAGATTACTAAATAAACTTTAGAGTGGTTATTTTTTTTAACAACTAATATTATATGAGGCAGATTGTTGTAAATAGAAACAACCTAACTAATGAGGGAACTGGTAATAATAAATTTGTTTATAGATTTCCTAACTCCGTAGTATTTAAAGATAGTTATATCGCATTATCTCAAGCGTCTATGTATTATTCTTGGTATAATATTAGTTCTACTTTACAAAATAATACATTTAGTATTACTTTATCAGCGGGTGTTTTTACGACCATTACGTTACCAGACGGTCAATATGAAATTAGTGATATTAATGCTTATATTCAACAAATTATGGTAGAAAATGATTTTTATATGATTGACGCAGACGGCAATTATATTTATTGGTTAGAAATGGAAGTCAATGCTACACGATATGCGGTTCAATTTAATTGTTTTGAAGTCCCAGCAGTGCTTCCAACTGGTTATACAAGTCCTCACGCATTTAGTGGAACGGCATTTTATCCACAATTCAAAATTCCAGCAAATTTTAATTTAATTGTTGGATATGTAGAAGATTTTACTACACCAGAAACTACAAATGATTTTATCGCAACGTATGGAACTGGAACTGCTTATGCGAAAAGTTTAGACGATACATTTTCGTTTATTTCCACTACTTCACCAGACGTTCAACCAAATGCGAATTGTCTTGTTAGCATTAGTAATATTGATAATATCTACGCTTCACCAAATAGTATCATTTATGCGATTACACCGCAGACTGGTTTAGGAGGTTTAATCCAAGATAAACCAAGTAATTATGCGTGGAATAAACTATTAAACGGAACATATAACCAAATACGGATTGAATTAGTAGGAAATGATAATGACCCTTTAGTAATGAATGATAGTAATATTACTCTACTATTTGTAATAAAAGAATACGGTGAATTAATTTAAAGAATAACCCATTTTGCTAAACTTTTTTTAAAAGATTATTATATAATGGATTTTAACGAACAAAAAATTAATCAACTTTATGACGAAATTACAAACGAACAAGTAAAACTAATGAATAAATTCAAACAAAGTTTTTCACAAGAAGATAATAAACCATTAGAACAACAAATTAAACTATTAAGTAATTTAAGCAATAACTTAATTAAGTATCGTAATCATTTACGAAAAATGGAAGAGAAAAAAAATATTGATTAATTATATATGAACCGAATTTATGGAAGTGGATATTCAAGCGCACGTTATGATTTACGTCCTCGTATGGATTTAAAAGTTGAAATCCCAGAAGAAAAGCAGTTAATGACTGGGAAAGGTTTAGAAGAAAAAGTAACAAGTAAAATCGCAAAACTATCTCTTGAACCTAAATCACGAAAACCTAAAAATATTTGCTTTGAATTAAAGTAATAAACTTTTAAAAAAAGTTTAGCAAAATAACAAACTTTTTAAAAAGTTTAGCAAAAAAAGGATTTTTAAAACCTTGGTTTTAAGAGATTTATTCTAATTTTTTTTTCTAACGATAAATTATAATGTGCGATAAACTTGTATTTGATATGTCACAAGAAGGTGGAGGTGAAACTCCAAGTGTTTTCATTAAAAAAGATTGGTTAAATATTTTAGATAACCAATCGCAGAATTACAATTCCAATCAATCGGTCATTGATACGTCGCAACTTTCTAACTCTAACAAATGGTTATCGTATCGTGAAGCATACCTACAAGTTCCGCTATTACTATCGTATGGTAATACTACTTTAAGTGATAGCACTGACCCTCTACCATTTCAAGGTTTAACTGGTAATATTGGAGCAACGGAAAGTCAAATTACTCCAGATACCGCATTAGGTCTTAAAAATTGGTTCGGTAATATCATTCACTCAATGACCCTTGATTACAACGGAACTACTATTATCCAACAAACTCCTTTCTCGTCTATGTGGAATACTTTTAAACTAATGACTTCTCTATCGTGGCAAGACGTTCATAGTATGGGTGCGACTATTGGTTTTTACCCAGACGACCCACTTGCTTGGATACCAACTCAAAGTGACATAAATGATAATCCTAATGGTGCGAATGGTTTAGGTATTTGTAATAATGTTCCAATCCTAAATGCGAGAGTTGCGTCTGGTAATAATACATTTAATGCTCAAGGCGGAAATCACGGATTTGCTAAACGTCTTCAATATATTTCGTATAACCCAGCGAAAAATCCGTGCTTAAACGGTGAAAGCATTCTTAATAACGGTGGTGCTTATAGTGCGCTATTATCTGTCCAAAATACTACTCGTCTATGGAAATCTTTCGTATCTAATGCGATAGACGCAACGGCAACAAAAGGAGGTTGTGTCCAAATTAGTGTTATGGCAACAATTTATCTTCGTCACATTCACTCTTTTTTTAACCAAGCGCCACTACTAAAAGGTGCGTATATGAAAATGACCCTAAATCTTAACAACACCACTTTTTCCCAAGTAGTAGCAAGTCAAACCTCCAGTGGTGCGACTTACCAAGTTTCTTCAAGTGTTTCCGTATCAAATGCGGTAGGAGGTGTAAATCCACTTATGGTTTCGGGAACTGGTGATTTTCTTGCGACTACTGTTTCTTATACTGGAACAACTTCCCAACCAAGCGGAACTTACTACGGAAATGTATCCGTTGGAGCAACTTGCCTTGATAGCACTATGCGTAATTCAATTGGTGTTACCACTGGTGTATTAGCAAACTCTATTTATCTATATGTTCCTTCTTATACTTTTAACCCAGTATTTGAACAAGCGTATCTATCTAACCCAGTAAAACAAATCTCTTATACTGATATTTACCAATATGAAGTAAAAGGTGTAACTACTGGTTCTACTTTCAATAACCTAATTACTAACGGTATTGCGAATATGAAATCCGTTTTAGTTATGCCGTTTATTGCGACAGATAGTGTTCTATCAGCGGGTGTTCCAGCATACCAAAGTCCTTATGACCCAGCGGGTTGTGGAGCAACTTCTCCCCTTGCTCATTTTAGCAATTTCAATGTGGTTGTGTCTGGTCAAAATATGATTTATAACACTCAACGTTATGCGTTTGAAGAATTCAATAACCAATTTTACGGTGTAAATGCGGTCAATGGTGGTTTAACGGACGGACTATCTTCTGGTCTAATTGACCGTCTTGGTTGGGATATGGAACAATGCTTTTACTATGTAGATTTATCTCGTATGCTTCCAGCAGAAAAAAGTGTTCCAAAATCTCTACAAATTGTTGGTGAAAATCTTTGCGCTCAAACATTAGACCTAATGGTATTCGTTGAATACGGATTAGAAGTCCAAATTGATAGTTTGACGGGTGTAAGGGTGTAGATATTGAATGTAGTATCTAAACAATTTTGCTAAACTTTTTTTAAAAGTTTATGGGTTATGCGGTTACACAGTTACACACTAAATAACCTCAATCCCAAAAATAAAAAAATAAAAATAAAATATAATAATTTTTATAATCTCAATTACAATTTTAACCGCATAACCGTATAACCGCATAACCCAAATATTTATAAGTAAGTATATTTATAAATATTTTTCAATTACTGACGATACTTCGTCATAATGTAATCGGTCACGATTAAACACTCCACCTTTATTATTAAACTCAAGACTTAATAACTCTTTCGCAAGTTTGATAGTTTTTTTATCATTATTAATCATAAGCATATCCATAATTTTCATTAACTCATAATAATTCATTAGATTTTGAGTTTCATTTCTTCCTTCATAGATAATTAATCCGCTATATGCTGAACCGCAATTTCTAAAATCGTGCCAATCACTTCTGCGATTAAATACACTTATTTCTCTATACTTTTGCTTATTATCACGCATTAACTCATTAATATTAATAAAATGACGATTTCCGCAATTTAACTTAAAAGCATAATAGCAAATATTATTTTTCATAATGTAATCTAAATCCTTATAATTATATTCGTGTAAGTGTCGTAATGATATATCGTCGTTACTCAAATATAATCTTTTTTCCTTCTTTATCTTTGTCTTTGAATATTTCCATTTTGCTTCACTAATCAACTCTTTATCATAATAACTTTGTGTATTGATAATGCGTGTCTTGGTATATTTAAACTTTCTAATCAAACAATATGATTTAGTCTTATGAATTACATTATAAAGTGTATATTCACCCGCAACCTCATATCGTAAGTCTTTATAAGAGTAATATTTACCTACTTTCAAATCGTCGTATTCACTCCCACTATCAAATCTCTTGATATGAACTTGGTTAAAATTACTGATATTCATATCAAATGGGTTATACTCTCCCAAGAACTCATTAATATTAGATTTAACCAATCCGTCAAAATGATACTCTTTATCATTCCTCATAATGGTTAAGTCGTTTGCTTTGTAAATGAATTGCGTTGTAATATAGTTCATTATGAGGTTGTTTTATATGAAAAATTCAAATCAATTTTTCATATAAAGTTTGGATTTGCTCAAATTAGGGGTTACACGGTTACACGGTTACACAGTCAAAATTGTAATTGAGATTTTAAATATTCCAATAATTTTATTTTATTTTTTTTAAAAAGCAAATGAGGTTATCCAACGCATAACCGTGTAACCGCATAACTTAAAACCAAGGTTTTAAAAATCCTAATTTGAGCAAATTCGCACGTTTTTATACAAATTGATATAAAAAAATCATATAAAATAACCTCATAATGTGCGACCTTAACCAATACCTCAACGACGACGTAATCCGTGAAATCAAATCATTCAATACGAATGAAGCGTATATCAATGAATTGAAACAGAAAAATATGAATAAGTATTCCGCATTAATTAAAGAAGGTATTGCTCCAAGAAAAAATAAATATGAGGTTGGAAACATATATTACGAAGAATGCTATATTAAATATTTCTATAAAAATATTCACGAAATAGATAATATTATGAAACGTAGTATTGAATATCAAAAGATTATTCGTCGCACTAAATGTTATGTATTTTACGAATACTGGTTTTATGATACCTTTACAAAAACTCATACGAAAAGCGAACGAAAAAATGGAAAGTCTTGGGTAGATAAATGTCCTTTATGGGGAGAAAGTTCAATTAATATCGGTGGAAATTATGTAAATAAAATATCGCATTTTGAATATTTAATTCACCACTTCAAATCATTAAAGAGAATGTATGATTTAAAACCACTTGATTAATTAGGTTGAATATTTTTTATATTTTTTAAAATCCTATTTTGAGCAAATCCATACGTTTTTATATAAATTGATATAAAAAAATCATATAAAATAACCTCATAATGTGCGACCTTAACCAATACCTCAACGACGACGTAATCGGTGAAATGTTATCATTCCATTCTAACGAAATCGCAATCAAAGAGATTAAAGATAAAACTAAAATGCTTTATCATAACATTTTAAACGAGGTAGATTATGCGACAGAATTTTCAGTAGGTAAAATTTATTTAACTCCAACCTATGGTTACAATGAAGGGATAGGTT
>Ga0129324_10002114_pt1 | contig 12362 bp, 11 predicted proteins | sample CPBDNA_7_FD_96879 | JGI IMG/M metagenome (GOLD analysis project Ga0129324, IMG submission 96879) | Freshwater to marine salinity gradient microbial communities from Chesapeake Bay, USA - CPBay_Spr_15_0.2_DNA | ecosystem: Environmental > Aquatic > Marine > Coastal | place: USA: Chesapeake Bay... | reverse complement strand
GGTTTGCTGATCTACAAGATCGCACGCGAGAAGAGCTTTGCAGACGACGATGCATTCGCAGTACAAGAAATCAAGGAAGCACCATCTTCTGCAGGGAAGACCGCCTCCTAGTTCGACATAAATTCACAACGATGAGGCCGCGAGAAGTTAAAACTTCTCGCGGCCTCATTTTGTTAGTTTCAGGCGTACCATTTATTAATGACCGAAGAGCAGCCGTACACGCTACTGAAAAAAATAGGTAACCTTGAGATCCGGGATTACCCGGCAAGTGTTCATGCTCAAATAACTCTCTCTGGCAGCGCGAACATGGTCGGGAACAAAGCTTTCGGACCACTCGTTGGTTACATCTCGGCCAACAAAATCGCGATGACTTCGCCGGTAATCCAAGAACGCAATGAAAACCAGTGGAACGTCTCTTTCGTTATGCCCTCAGGAATGAATGCAGAGGAGATGCCACAACCCAAAAACGGTGAGCTCGAAATTAGAGACGTACCTGCACACCTAGCCGGGGCGACGACTTGGTCGGGTAGTTGGAAGTACTCCGAGGTCGAAAAACGTGGTGAGGAAATGGTTAAGCAATTGATTAGTCTGGGCTACCGGATAAGCGGGGAGCCACGCTGGGCGCGTTATGACCCACCATGGAAGCCTTGGTTCTTGCGCCGCAATGAAGTGATCGTGCCGATCGAGCCAGGCTAATGAACGACCGGGCTAATCAACGGTAGGTGCAGAGCCAGGCAGGGCCAGCATGCGATCCAGTGCGATTTTCGCCCAATGCGATGTATCGGGATCAACGCTTATTTGGTTGACCACGTTGCCACTGGCGAGCAGTTCAAGTGAATACACCAAATGCGGAAGGTCTATTCGGTTCATGGTGGAACAGAAGCAAACAGTCTTGTCAAGATAGGTGATCGCCTTGTCTGGGTGGGCCAAGGCGAGTCGCTTCACTAGGTTCAATTCGGTTCCAATGGCCCAGGCAGATCCGGCAGGAGCGTTTTCAATTGCAGTGATGATCTTTTCGGTCGAGCCAACCTGGTCTGCTTTTTCCACGACCTCATAGGTGCACTCTGGGTGCACGATAACTGTGATGCCGGGAACTTCAGAGCGAACTCGATCAACGCATTCAGGGGTGAAACGGCCATGCACGCTGCAGTGGCCTTTCCACAAAATCATTTTCGCGTTTCGTAGTTCCTCAACAGTGAGTCCTCCATTGGGTTTTCTGGGATTGAAGACAACACAGTCTTCAAGGCTCAATCCCAAATCACGGACAGCGGTGTTTCGCCCGAGATGCTGATCGGGCATGAACAGCACTTTTTCGCCCCGCTCGAAGGCCCATTCAAGACTGCGTTTGGCATTACTGGATGTACAAATGGATCCGCCATGCTTGCCCGTGAACGCTTTGATCGCAGCAGTTGAGTTCATGTATGTAATGGGAATTGTGACAGCGGCAACACCCGCCGCTTCGAGGTCAGACCAGCACTGTTCAACTTGACTGATCTCGGCCATGTCCGCCATTGAGCAACCGGCGGCAAGGTCAGGAAGGATTACTTTTTGGTTGTCGGCAGTCAAAATGTCGGCGCTTTCAGCCATGAAGTGAACACCACAAAAAACAATGAATTCGGCATTGGGCATATCTGCCGCTTTTTGGGCGAGTTTAAATGAATCCCCGGTGACATCAGCGAATTGAATTACTTCATCACGCTGGTAGTGATGACCAAGAATAAAAACTCTCTCACCCAATGCATCCTTAGCGGCCCGGGCTCTGGCTACCAGATCGGGATCCGAGGCCGGAGGAAGATCACCGGGACATTCAACGCCACGTTCACTCCCGGGATCAGCGGAGTGACCCAGCAGAAGTAAGGCAAGGGGGCTGGGAGTGGGATCAACGAAGGCTTGCACCATTTGCTGATTGTCCCTCATTCATTGATTCTTAGCGCACTGGGTTGTGCTCAGAGTGAAATGATTGTTCATTGATGGGTGGCATCTGGCGCAATGAGCGCTCGTGCCTTACCCTTGATGTAGTAAAAGGTGTCACCATCGCAAATAAATCGTGAAAGAGGTTTGAATCATGTCTACTGAAACTGCAGTTGAAACCCCCGTTACCGACGGCATCCAACTCAGCGGTCCAGCCGCAGACAAGGTCAAGATCCTCCTCGAATCCGAGGGCCGTGATGACCTCGCCCTTCGTATCGCGGTTCAGCCGGGCGGGTGCTCGGGACTTCGGTACCAACTTTTTTTTGACGACCGCAATCTTGATGGCGACGTTGTTAAAGAATTCGGCGCGGTACACGTGGTCACCGATCGGATGAGTGCCCCCTATCTCAGCGGCGCAACCATTGATTTTGTTGACACAATCGAGAAGCAAGGCTTCACGATCGATAACCCCAATGCCACCGGCTCGTGTGCGTGTGGGGACTCCTTCAACTAAGAAGTAGGCTTTTGGGTGCTTGGACCGGGGACTCAGTAGGCTCTGCCAAGTGGCCATCCTCATAACCGGTTCTATTGCAACCGATCATTTAATGACCTTTCCCGGTAATTTCGTGGACTCACTTGTCGCCGAAAAACTCGACAAGGTTTCCCTGTCCTTTCTCGTGGATGAATTGGAGATTCGGCGCGGGGGAGTTGCACCAAATATTGCGTTCGGCGTAGGGTGCTTGGGACTCAAACCCGTGCTCGTTGGTGCCGTAGGCCCTGACTTCGCAGACTACGAAAGTTGGCTTAACCGCCACGGTGTTGACACCAGCGGTGTACATGTCTCGGAAACAGCACACACTGCGCGATTTGTTTGTACAACTGATGCCGAGCAAAACCAGATTGCAACCTTCTATGCGGGTGCCATGAGTGAAGCACGCAATATCGAACTTAAGCCAATTGTTGATGCCGTGGGCAGCGCTGACATTGTGTTGATTGGGGCTAACGACCCACTAGCCATGCAGCGCCACACTGACGAATGTCGCTTTCGCGGATACCCCTTTGCCGCTGACCCGTCACAGCAACTAGCCCGAATGAGCGGCGAGGAAGTAAAGCCACTGATTGAAGGGGCGCAGTACCTGTTTACCAACGAGTACGAGTCCGCGTTAATTGAACAAAAAACCGGCTGGAAAGCGTCGGACATTGCGGACCTAGTGCAGGTGCGGGTAACCACTCTTGGACCGAAAGGTGCACGTATCGAACGTCGCGGTGAAGCCCCAGTTCACGTCGCTATCGCCGAAGAAGAACGCAAAGCAGATCCAACAGGTGTCGGTGACGCCTTCCGTGCGGGTTTCCTCACGGGCCAAGCCTGGGGATTAACCGACGAACGCTCCGCACAAATAGGTTCACTCTTGGCGACCTATGTTATTGAAACTGTAGGTACACAAGAATATGAATTGGCTCAAAAGCACTTCTTGCAGCGCATGGCGATTTCATATGGAGACGACGCGGCATCCGAAGTTGAGGGATTCATTTCCTGCATTCGCCCGTAATACACATGGGATTGATTTATTAGCTTCAGTTGAATGAGGTTGTGCGTAATGCAAGGAATTTCAACCGGTAGCGGGCAGATCCCGCCGAGTCCATGGTCACTGGCTGATCCGCGTTTTGCCCAACCCGGCTCTGATTTGGTGTGCATTGGGGCGGAGTTAGACCCTGCGACAGTACTGCACGCTTACGCAATGGGTTTGTTCCCAATGAAAGTGGATATTGACGAGGGTGATCAAGTACTTGGATGGTGGTCACCGGACCCCCGGGGGATTCTGCGATTGGACGAAGTAATCGTGTCAAGGTCACTTCGCAAGTCAATGCGAAAAATGACGGTCACATTTGATCAGGATTTTGAACGAGTAATGCGAGCATGTTGGCGCGTTGGCGGTGACGGTAATTGGATCACTGAAGAATTTGTGAAGACCTATACATATTTACATGAAAGCGGATTCGCCCACTCAGTTGAAGTGTGGAATGCAGGTGGTGAGCTAGTGGGGGGACTTTATGGAATCGAACTAGGTGGTCTGTTCGCGGGTGAATCAATGTTTCATCGCGAGCGGGATGCGTCAAAAGTCGCCCTAGTTTCCATTGTGGAAAAACTTGGGGAATGCCACGGCTCCCGGCTTTTTGACGTGCAATGGCAAACCGAGCACTTGGAATCTCTGGGTGTAAGACAAATCAGCCGAGACAACTACCTTGATGAACTGGCTTCGGTAGTACACACACGACCCTGTTTTGGTTAATAATGGTGAGGCCATGAGTATGGCTATTCGGTTACCACCGCAAGGGCTTCTGGTAATTCCGCGAGAAATAGATCGATGGTGGCGTCACTGCAGTCAGGTGGCAGTGACATGCGAATACTTGAATCATTGGGCATCCCCATTGCTTCAAGGACGTGTGAAGGCATTCGGGTGTCTGCCGTGCAGGCCGAACCGCTAGCAACTTGAATTCCTCGTTTATCTAATTCGGTGACGAGCGCCCCACCAGCAGCGCCCTCAATTATGAAAGTCAAAATGTGTGGTAGGCGCCCTGTGGCATCCCCTGCGCAGAGCAGGTTCATCGAAAACAATTCGGAGCGAACCCGGTCAATCATTGACCGATTCGCTTCGGCTCGTAATTGCCATAATGGTGCCGCCTCTTCCAATGCAACCGCGGCGGCAACCGCGGCGGGAATATCGGGGAAACCACCGATCCAACCACGGTCGGGGGCCTCTTCAGGTCGCCAACGAAGGTTCGGGTTGGTCACCACGATCGCAACCCCAGGGGGGCCACCCCAGTCTTTGGCCGGGGCAACCAAGACATCGAAATCAGCGGGAAGATGGTCATGGGTGATAACGGCGGTTGCATCAGCGACCAGCGGAACCCCGGCCGTGCGACAAGCCGCGAGGGCCTCGGTAAAAGGTTGACGGGTGCCTACTTCAGCGTTGGCCACCTGAATGCACGCTAGGGCAGCTCCAAGGGAGAGCTGAGACTGCAGATCCCCGAGGTCAAGGGCACCCGTACTTGCAGCCCGGTCCAACTTGAGTGAGATGACTGTGGCTCCGGGTAATGAGTTGGCAGCACCCAAAACTGCCATTGATTCAACACTCCCCACCAGAATTCGAGGTGAGATACCCGATCGGACGGTAAAAATCCCACTTATAGTGGCCCGAAGGGCATCAGGTCCTGAACCTGCAAAAAAGACGTTTGCCGGAGCAACCCCCAGAAAGTTGGCGATACTTGCTCGGGCTGAATCTAGGAGTAAGCCCGATGCCCGGCCAGCATGGTGCATCCGGGCCGGGTCAGACCACGCCTGGGTGGCAGCAGATTGCCAGGCGGAAAGAGTTGCAGGGCTTAGGGGAACTCCGGCAATTGCGTCCAAATACCCGGGTGCTCGCTCGGTGTCCATTTCCTTAGATTAGTCAGGAATTGTCAAGGGCACCGAATGTGACCTGAACGACTCTCGCAGACCATGATCCTGGAGAGAATTGCCAGGGTGAGTGCGCTAGTCTCCCTCATAGGAAAACAGGTAAATGTTCGACAAAAATATTCGATGAAATCAACAGCACCTTAGGGTGGATTTCGCGGGTGACCGTGGAAAATGCGAAGGGTACATTTGTGGCTATGACTCGTGACTCGAGCGAAGGTCGGCTGGGCAGACGTCTGAGCCTTGCCGGGATTGCGGTTTTCGGCGTGTTGTTGCTGTCGGGCTGCACTGCCAATGAAGCTTTCTTTTTTGATATGCCCGAACCTGCGACTAAAGAAGGCCCGATTATCCAGAGTTTGTGGAATGGGTCGTGGATAGCTGCTTGGGGCGTGGGAATTTTCACTGCGGGGCTCATGATCTGGTCGATCGTGGCGTACCGCCGCCGTCGGATCAACGAAGTTCCCGAGCAAACCAAATACAACATTCCCATCGAGGTGCTCTACACGCTGGTTCCCCTTGTCATGGTAGCTGGACTTTTCTGGTTCACAGCTCGCGATCAAAGTGAAATCTTGACTATGGAAAATAACCAAAGTCAGACGGTGAATGTTGTTGGCTTTCGCTGGTCGTGGGCATTTAATTACCTCGACGAAGATGTTTACTCAATCGGAATGCCGGTCGATTCACAGATGATCTCGGAAGACCCGGCTATTGCTGAAGCGCAGATCCCCACTTTGGTACTGCCAGTTGATGAAAAGGTGAGGTTCGAACTCACCTCTCCTGACGTGATTCACTCGTTCTGGGTCCCGAGTTTCCTATTCAAAATGGATGTTATTCCCGGAAAGACAAATGCGTTCGAACTCACTCCCGACAAGATCGGAACTTTTGCTGGCAAGTGTGCGGAACTCTGCGGTACTTATCATTCACAAATGCTCTTTAACGTCAAAGTAGTGGACCGTGCGGAATTCAATGAGTATGTCGCCGGATTGCGAGCGGCAGGACAAACAGGTTCGATTCAAACAGGCCAATCAAATAGTGATGGACAGAAGCCAGGGGAGCGGAGAATATGACAATCCTGAATGACCGCCCAATAACTAGTCCGGGTTCTGGTGATTTTGGTCCCAGAGTTGTGAGCAATGCGCCCAAGAAGAGTTTCGGCAAGGCCGTAGTGAACTGGATGACATCGACTGACCATAAAGTGATCGGTTACATGTACCTGATCACCTCGGTCATGTGGTTCTTCATTGCAGGGCTGATGGCCCTTGCAATTCGAGCAGAACTCGCTGTTCCGGGGATGCAGATCATTTCCCTTGAGCAGTACAACCAGTTATTCACCATGCACGGCACCATCATGCTTTTCCTATTTGCAACCCCCCTCTTCGTTGGTTTCGGCAATGTCATTATGCCTTTACAAATCGGAGCTCCCGACGTTTCCTTCCCGCGTCTCAATATGTTTGCCTACTGGTTGTTCCTCTTCGGAGGGCTGCTTGTCGTAGCAGGCTTTTTCACCCCAGGTGGAGCGGCATCATTCGGTTGGTTTGCTTACGCACCGCTGAGTAACGCAGTTAACTCACCAGAAGTGGGTGCAGACCTGTGGTTGCTCGGTTTGACCTTAGGTGGGCTCGGCACAATTCTGGGGTCGGTCAACTTCATCACAACCATTTTCACCATGCGCGCGCCTGGAATGACCATGTTCCGCATGCCAATTTTCACGTGGACGATTCTGATCACCAGCCTCTTGGTGCTTATTGCCTTCCCAGTGTTGGCCGCAGCACTAGCCGTTGCATTCATTGACCGCCAATACGGCGCCGTAATCTTTGCTCCCGAAAATGGTGGTGCGATCCTTTGGCAGCACTTGTTCTGGTTCTTCGGGCACCCGGAGGTTTACATCATCGCCTTGCCATTCTTTGGAATTGCCAGCGAGATAATTCCTACCTTTGCTCGCAAACCGCTATTCGGCTATAAGGGATTAATCTTTGCAACGATGGCGATTGGTGCACTTTCAGTTGCTGTTTGGGCTCACCATATGTATGTGACCGGATCGGTCTATCTACCATTCTTTGCCGCAACAACCATGCTGATTGCGGTGCCCACGGGAGTGAAATTCTTCGCTTGGATTGGAACGATGTGGCGAGGCTCTATCTCATTTGATACGCCAATGCTGTGGACCATGGGATTTTTGTTCACCTTCCTTTTCGGTGGACTCACTGGAGTCATCCTCTCGGCCCCGCCACTTGACTTCGCTGTTTCTGACTCCTACTTCGTGGTTGCCCACTTCCACTACACGGTGTTTGGCACAGTCGTGTTCATGATGTTCGCTGGTTTCTACTTCTGGTGGCCAAAAATGACCGGGAAAATGTTGGACGAAAAACTAGGAAAAATTCACTTCTGGATGCTCTTTATCGGTTTCCAGGTCACGTTCTTGGTCCAGCATTGGCTAGGCGTTCAAGGAATGCCTCGACGTTACGGAGACTACCTTCCCATTGATGGATTCCAGACTTTGAACATCGTCTCAACAACGGGAGCTGCAATCCTTGGCTTCTCGACTCTGTTCTTTATCTGGAATGTGTTTAAGACCTGGAAGACTGCTCCTAAGGTGACCGTTGACGACCCGTGGGGTTGGAGTGGTTCACTCGAATGGGCAACTTCCTGTCCACCACCACGCCACAATTTCACTTCCATTCCTCGCATCCGTTCTGAGCGTCCAGCATTTGATCTACATCACCCTGAATTAGCAGCGGTTGGTGCTCACCAAGTCGCAGTCGCACCAACGGCGACAGCGGCGCAGCCAACAGCAGGCGAAACGATTGTTGTGGGTGAAACAAAGTGAGGATTGAAGGTGGGCTTTTTGGGATCGGGTTCGTGTTCTACACCTTGCTCGCAGGTGTTTACTGGTATTTCAGCCGTGATGAAATTGGGACGACCGCTCTCGCGCTCACCGGTGGGATGGCATTTCTGATCTCGTTCTATGCGCTTTACACCTCGAAGAGGGTCTACCCTCGCCCCGAGGATCGTCTTGACGCCGAGATCGATGAAGCTGATCCAGAATACGGTTTTTATAGCCCACATTCCTGGTGGCCGCTGGCCGTCGCTGTAGCCACCGTGATTGTTGTGCTGGGATTGATCTTTGCTGTCTGGTTGATCGTGCTAGGTGTTGCAGCGCTCGTGTTAGGTATGGTCGGTTTGCTCTTTGAGTATTATCGTGGCGAGTTTGCCCACTAAAGTGGATCGAGCAATAATTGGCGTTTGGACGCCATAAGTTTGCAAACTTCGTCCTCTCCTCGTACTGTGCTATCAGTATTGGTCACTCACCTAAGATCAAAAATCGCACATGTGGAGGGTCGTTGTTTTCTTACAGTAACGCTCGGGCACTAATAGTGGTTCCCACTGGCCTGATCGCGGGTGCATGTGCACTTGCGGGCTGCACCCCGACGTTGACGGTCACTACGCAGGCAACAGACCCGACGCCTCTGGTGAGTATCTCAGCGAGTCCAGAGGTGGGCACTGGCGTTGACCCTGATACTCAGGTGGTGGTCGAAGCTGATTTGGGTCGCCTCACCCAGGTTTCGGTCCTCGGGCCCCAAGGAGAAGTCCCAGGAATTCTCTCCGAAGACGGGTCACGTTGGACGGCAATAGATGCAGCACTTGATTACTCTGCGACCTACACGATTGCGGCGCAAGCAGCTGACGCCCGTGGTCGAGTCGACACAATGAACTCAAGTTTCTCCACTTTAGAGCCAGAAAAGTTTTTCACGGCTGATGTTTCACCGAGTGCCGGGGAAATCGTCGGTGTTGGCGAACCGATCGTGGTCAATTTCAATAAAAAAGTCGCAAACAAAGCTGAAGTTGAAGCGGCACTTGTCGTGCGCACCAGCCAGCCGGTTCTTGGGGCGTGGGCGTGGCGTGACAACCGCACGGTTGAATTTCGCCCAAAGGCATTGTGGCCCGGGGATATGGATGTTCAGGTCGATCTAAATCTCACCGGTGTGCAGGCAAAGCCCGGTGTGTTTGGCAAAGCCAACACAACGGATACATTTCGTTTCCGGCCTTCAATGGTGAGTGTGGTTGACGCAAACACCCACACCATGAATGTCTACAAAGCTGGTGAACTTTTGCGATCTATTCCAGTGACAACGGGTAAGCCTGGTTTTGAAACCCGTTCGGGAACAAAGGTTCTGATCACCAAAGAGCGTTCGCGAATCATGGATGCGGCAACGGGAGGAACATCACTCGAAAGCCCGGAGTACTACCGGGTTAACGCTGAATATGCCATGCGAATGACCTACTCGGGAGAGTTCGTGCATGCAGCGCCCTGGAGCACAGGCAGTCAAGGGAGTGCAAACGTTTCCCACGGTTGCGTTGGAATGAGTACAGCAAACGGGGAATGGTGGTGGAATCAAAATGAGATCGGTGACGTAGTCGTTGTGGAGAACACCCCGAGAATTCAGGGTGATGACGGTAACGGTTTGACCGTGTGGAACGCTCCATGGGATGAATGGCTAGCTAAATCACTGGCCGGACCTCAGTTCACTAAACCGATCACATCAAATCCTGGCGCACAGGAATTGGTGGATACCCCAATTTTCACCTCGGCCAGTAACTCATAGTGTGATTGAACAGGATGCGACACTTGCTCATTGGATGAGCGAAGATGACACGACAACCGTGACAGCCATGCAAGACAGGCAGTCCTCGAGTGAATTCATGGCGGCTAGTTCACGACCGCAGGATTAGGAAACCGTTACGGGTAGGCCGCTGAGAACGGCGGTTCCACCCAGGGGATCCACATGATCAACACTCACCAAGACATTCACATTGAAGTCTGCCCAGCCGTGTGGAATACAAATACAACCACGAGAAACGGTGTCGCTAATCGCCAAAGCAATGTTTAGACTCCCGTTAGCGGTCGTAACGCAAATCATTTCACCGTCACTGCGACCCAAATCCTCTGCGTCAAGTGGATGCATTTGAGCAGTGGGCAGGTTTGATCCACCCTGCAGGTTCTCAATATCCTTCATCCACGAGTTATTGCTGCGCAACTGGCGTCGCCCCACCAGTAAGTACGAACCAGCGGCGGGTGCAGTAACGCTGACATCTATGGCAGAGCTCGCGGCACCGAGAGTCGCAACAAGAATCGGTGGTGCGAATTCAATGCGACCGCTGGGCGTGCGCAAGACTTCGGGCAGTCGGGGTGTTAGTGGGCCTAAATCAATTCCGTGTGGGGAGTCAATGACTTCCTGCAGGGTTAAGCCAGCAGGACTGGAACGCAATCGAATGTCAAGAACTCGGTCGACCCCACGCAATGGAGCCACGGAGGTAAGCACCTCTTCAACGGTTAACCCATGTAAACGTGATGCGGAATCACTGATGGCTTGGTGGGCGACTGCAGCCGCCAAGATGTCATCCATCGCTTCAGCGCTGAGTTCATTACCTGTATTAATTCCAACGGCTATCCCTGCCAATGTCAACAAAACATTTGCTTCGTCCATCTGACCTTCGGGAACAGGGAACAGTGCAGGAGAGTAGCGGGCTTGATTACGCACAGCTAAATTGTTGAAGACCACGTCGTAGTGTGGGCGTGTCAAAGGTGATGAAACGGGAAGCACAACGTCGGCCAATGTATTGGTCGCAGTGAGATACGGATCAACCGAAACCATGAAATCGAGGGATTCGAAGGCTGCTCGTAGACGTGATGAGTCTGGGGTAGAAACTATTGGGTTGCCACCAATCACAAACATGGCGCGAATGTGAGCACCGGATTCAGGGTCCGGTGTGTCGATCTCCTCGGCCAGCGCGGACACCGGAAATTCACCCAAGACGCTGGGTAGGCCGCGAACCCGCGTGCGTCGACGTCCGGGAATACTCACGCCATGACCCACCCCAGGGGTTCCTTCGGTGGAAGGTCCACCCGCTGCGGGTAGTGCGAACATCACGCCACCGGGTTTATCCAATGATCCGATTGAAATATTGATAACGTCTATGAGCCACGACGCTACCGTCCCCATGGGCAGCACGGCACCGTCAATGCTCAGTCCTGAAGTGGTTGTACCCATGCGACCGTAAACCGCAGCACTGGGCGCAGCTTGAAGCTCTGCAGCAATTCGACGGGTGACATCAGCGTCAATGCCGGTTATTTCGGCAACCCTCTCGGGTGTGAAATCGGACAACGCCGAAACCAATGAATCAACAGCAGTTGAGTTAATCCACTGCTCCGCAGCACCAAATTCGGCGTCTCCCTCAATGATGAGGACGTGGGCAATGGCAGCAAGCCATAAAGCATCACTGCCTGGACGGATTTCGAGATGCTCGTCCGCGAATTCAGCGGTGCGCGTGCGGATAGGGTCGACAACGACAATCCGGCCACCGCGTTTACGCAAGGCGCGTAACCGACCGGGAAAATCAGGTGCGGTCAGCATTGAGCCATTAGATACCAGGGGGTTGGCGCCTAGGACGAGAAAGTAATCGGTGCGGTCAAGATCAGCCAATGCGATAGACAGTGCGGTTCCGTACATCATGGCCGAAGCGGCCTGCTTTGGCATTTGGTCAACGGTGCTGGCAGAAAAGCGTTGTGATGTTCCCAAGGATTTAATCAAGGTGGGTAACATGAACGCACCCGATAGGGAGTGCACATTCGGGTTGCCCAGAAAGAAACCAACGGAATCAGGGCCGGAAGCTTGGATAACCTCGCCAAGCCGAGCGCGAATAACTGAGAAGGCTTCATCCCATGTTGCCGGTAGCAACGCTCCATGTGAATCGCGAACAAGGGGAGTGCGCAACCGCGTGGGGTCGGCATCAACTGCGCCCAGCGCGACACCTTTGGGACAAATGAATCCATGGCTGAAAACATCGGCCTTGTCCCCGCGCACTGACGTCACGGTTGAACCGGTGATCTCCAGTTCTAGACCGCAGTTTGCTTCGCAGAGGGGACAAATGCGCAATGCCGTGCGCTCGGAGTCAGCATTCATGGACGCAAGCCTGCCATCTCAGGCCAGCCTTCGCC
>Ga0129324_10002113_pt1 | contig 12369 bp, 12 predicted proteins | sample CPBDNA_7_FD_96879 | JGI IMG/M metagenome (GOLD analysis project Ga0129324, IMG submission 96879) | Freshwater to marine salinity gradient microbial communities from Chesapeake Bay, USA - CPBay_Spr_15_0.2_DNA | ecosystem: Environmental > Aquatic > Marine > Coastal | place: USA: Chesapeake Bay... | reverse complement strand
CGAACAGAGAAGTTAAGCCCGTCCGCGCTGATGGTACTGCCGTAATAGGTGGGAGAGTAAGTCGTTGCCAGACTTTATCAAAGCCCTTAGGAAACTAAGGGCTTTTTTTATGACCTATTTTATTTAGGAGTACTATCTTTATCCTATGAGTACGATTGATTTGAACTGTGATCTAGGTGAAGGCTTTGGTAACTATACAGCTGGACCCGATGCCTCGCTCTTAAAATATATCAGTAGTTGCAGTATTGCCTGTGGTTATCATGCAGGAGATCCATTGATCATTCAAAGTACTATAAAAGAAGCGCTTAAGAGAAATATAAGTATAGGTGCACATCCTTCCTATCCTGACCGACAAGGTTTTGGTAGGCGCTCAATGCGTTTAAATGCTAAAGAACATTTCGCCTTTGTATTGTACCAGGTATCAGCTATTAAAGGGATGGTTGAAAGTCAAGGAGGCCGACTCAAGCACGTTAAGCCTCATGGAGCATTGTACAATGATGCAGCCTTAGATGAGGAGATCACCCGAAATATATATGAAGCTATCGCGTCCATTGATGGGGGTCTATGTGTTTATGGATTGTCTAATACAGCCCATGAGCATGTGGCCAATAAATTGGGGATTCCTTTTATTTCAGAAGCGTTTGCCGATCGAAAGTATCATTCGGACGGCACCCTTCTCGCTAGATCCAATTCAACGGCGATATTGGAAAATGCCGAAGAGGTGATTCAACAAGTGATGTCGTTAATTCATCATCAGGAGGTAGTCAGTATCGAAGGTCAAAAAATCAATATTCCTGCAAAAACGATCTGTTTTCATGGGGATCATCCGCAGACGCTGCCAATACTAAAGGAGGTACATAAGACCCTATTGGAGGCTAATATTGAGATTAAGCTTAGCATCTGATGGGCGGTATACAATGGCGATATTTAGGTGAAGATGCCATTGAAATTTCAAATATCTCATCCAGTATCCACGTTCAGTTAGGCCTCAGAGATTATTTAAAGGGCTTCCCGAAATTGGGGATTGTCTCTTTTATGCTTACTGATAAAACCCTTACGCTTGTTTCGGAGAAGTATGGTTTTATGTCCGTATCACATATTATTGATCGAGTGGCAGCCTACCAACATAAGGTGGATGAAAATGTGATGCTACCTTTGAGTATTATTCCGATTTGCTATGACGAAGCGTTTGCTTTAGACCAGCTAAAACTGGAGGGCATTTGTAAATTGGACTATGAGGAGATCATCTCTTTGCATTTAAATGCAGAATACACGGTAGCAATGTTTGGCTTTATGCCTGGATTTCCCTACCTCAATGGACTCCCCTTATCATTGTCTATTCCTCGTTTAAAGAGCCCTAGAAAAATTATACCCAAAGGATCGGTGGCCATTGCCAATGAAATGTGCGGTATTTATCCCAATCAGACTCCCGGTGGCTGGCACATTATCGGTCGGTCTCCTTTGTCTTTATTTGATCCATTGAAGGATGATGTATTGCCTTTGAAATTAGGACAAAGAGTCAAATTTCAGCGTATTTCAAAAAAAGATTTTGATGGATTTACCCCTAATTAGAATTATCAATAGTGGAAATTTAAGTACACTCCAAGCTGCTTCCCGTTTTGGTTTTAGCGATTTTGGGATCCCTGAGTCAGGATTTCAGGATAAAATCAGTGCCCAGTTGGCCAATTGGTTGGTGGGGAATAAGAGGTTTAATACGCTCATTGAGAGTTATGCAAATTATTTTGAGTTTGAGGTAATTAATGATTGTAGTATGGGCGTACAAGGGGCTTGTTCTGAGATCAGAATCAATGGTCAATCGGTTTCCTTAGATCAAGGACATCATCTCACGGTTAATGATCGTATTCAGCTATTCAATAATACCCATGGTGCCATTTTATACCTTGCTATGACTGGTGGTTTTACTGGAACCGAAGTGTTGGGGAGCACAGCTACAGATATCACCAACGGGCTGGGGGGATTGAACGGACTGCCATTAGCATCACAGGATATTCTGAAGGGATCAAAGTTCAATACGCCGAGGCAGACGCGCAGCATTCCAGAAGGCCTTCTTTCTCGTCGATATTTTTCTAAAAACGTGACTGTACACGTGATCGCGGGACCAGAGGCCTATTTATTTACCAAGGAAGTTATCGATAATTTTTATTCGCATGCTTTTGTGTTATCAGCGGAAATCAGTCGCGTGGGTTATCGGTTGACAGGGCATCCTATTTATGCGGATTCCTATAATATCCCTTCCAAAACGGTATTACCAGGGACGATTCAAATACCACCTTCGGGGGATCCTATTATTTTGATGGCTGATGGTCCGGTTACGGGAGGCTATCCCAGAATGGGAGTAGTAGCCAAGGTGGATCAGCCTATTTTAGCTCAATTACGTTCGGGTGGCCGGGTGAGATTTCTTGCTTGCCTTCCTGAAGATGCCCGACTTCGAGAGGCCAATCAACGCCAATGGATTGAGGAGCTTTATCATAAGTAAAACGGAAAGATGAGGATCTTTCCGTTTTACTTATGCATTAAAAACTTTAGAATTATTCTTTTTTGGTCTTGTCATTTCCAGCAATTGAATTCCTCATGTCCGTATCGGCTTCAATGTTTTGAAATTTATAATAATCCATGATACCCAATTGCCCATTTTTAAACGCTTCAGCGATCGCCATTGGGATGGCTGCTTCTGCTTCAATGACTTTGGCACGTGCTTCTTGTGCTTTGGCGATCATTTCCTGTTCTAAGGCAACGGCCATGGCCCGTCGTTCTTCAGCTTTTGCCTCAGCGACTCTAAGGTCAGCTGCTGCTTGATCGGTCTGGAGTTTGGCTCCAATATTGGTGCCCACATCTACGTCTGCGATATCAATTGACAATATTTCGAATGCAGTTCCCGCATCTAGACCACGGCCCAAGACCAATTTTGAGATTTTATCCGGATTTTGCAGGACCTCTTGGTGTGATTCAGCAGAACCGACAGAGGTTACAATGCCTTCACCCACTCTGGCTAAAATAGTTTCTTCACCAGCCCCACCGACCAATTGCTGAATATTGGCTCTGATGGTGACTCTAGCTTTCGCGATGAGCTGAATGCCATCCGCGGCTACCGCTGCCACTGGAGGCGTATTGATCACTTTGGGATTCACAGATATTTGAACGGCTTCAAATACATCACGTCCAGCCAAATCAATGGCAGTAGCTTGGCGAAAAGTAAGGTTAATGTTGGCTTTATCAGCAGAAATCAAAGCCTTGATGACTAAAGGGACGTCTCCACCCGCCAAATAATGGGTCTCTAAATCTGAGGATTTCATTTGCCGCTTAATTTTAGAAACTTCATCCTCAAGTATCAAACCTGCCTTGGTAGCCGTAATCATCTGATTAACGATAATGGAAGGAGGCACTTTACGTATCCTCATGAAAATGAGTTCGAGGAGCCCAACGCGTACACCGGAAAAAATGGCTGTAATCCATAAATTAATGGGGACGAAATATAAAAAAACAAAAACGCCTACAATGACGGCGATAACGCTAATAATTAATCCTAAGCTATTTATCATATTTTAGATATTGAGTTGAACATAAACTTTACTGTGATCGATTTTTATTATTTTTATTTGCTGTCCACTAGACAAAAAATCTCCTTGGGTACGCACTTCTATTTCTTCATTTTCAAAAAGGCCTTTACCCACAGGTTTTAAATCAGAGGTCGCTAGGCCCACATGCCCTGCTTTCAATTTCATTCCAACCGCTTCATTTACCGTACTGGTCATGGTTTCCTTTAGAGAAAACTGCTCCCAGGGTTTAGCTTTTAAACCGTAAATAAAACTAGATATTGTGGTGATTAGGGACATACCCAAGATGAGAAAGCCCATGGTGGTTCCAAAATAATCAAAGCCAAGATAAACCCCAAAACCAAGACAAATGATGCCGCCAATACCTGCAATGGTGGTGCCTGGAATAAATATGACTTCAATGATCAGAAGCGATATTCCGAATACAATTAAAATTAAAATAATAATCCAATCCAAATTAATAGGCTTTTGCAAATAAAACTCTTTTCAAAGAGGGCTTACCCGTCACCATGCAGCTACCGGATTCCCCATCTCCTTCTAAAGGTATGCAACGAATCGTAGCTTTTGTCTCTTCTTTGATTTTATTTTCTGTTTCTCGGGTGCCATCCCAGTGGGCATAAATAAACCCTCCTTTGTTTTCAAGCAAGGTCTTAAATTCAACATAAGTATCTGCTTGATGGGTATTTTGCTCTTTCAAATGTTGGGCCTTATTATAAATGTTAGACTGAATCTCTGTTAATAAAGATTGAATTTTATCTTCAATACCTTCCATAGGATAACTCTTTTTCTCTTTAGTATCCCTTCGGGCTATTTCCAAAGTCCCACTGGCTAAATCTTTAGGTCCTATAGCCATGCGTAAGGGGACTCCTTTGAGTTCATATTCAGCAAATTTCCATCCAGGTTTATGGGTATCTCGACGATCAAATTTAACACTGATGCCTTTTGAAATGAGTGAGTTACGAATCTTATCTGCTTTTTGGGCGATCTCTTCCAATTGTTCTTCTCCTTTGTAGATGGGGATGATCACGACTTGAATGGGAGCTAAATTTGGTGGAAGCACCAAACCATCATCATCACTGTGGGCCATAATAAGCGCGCCCATGAGCCGCGTACTTACTCCCCAAGAAGTGCCCCAAACCAAGTCTTCTTTGCCTTCTTTATTCGTGAATTTGACGTTAAAAGCCTTGGCGAAATTTTGACCTAAAAAATGAGAAGTGCCCGCCTGCAGGGCTTTTCCATCCTGCATCAATGCTTCAATACAGTAGGTATCTACTGCTCCTGCAAATCGTTCACTTTCAGATTTAACTCCCTTAATCACAGGTAAGGCCATGTATTTTTCAGCAAAATCGCCATAAACATCCAGCATTTGTTTGGTTTCAGCGACGGCTTCTGCTTGGGTAGCATGCGCGGTATGTCCTTCTTGCCATAAAAACTCCGTTGTTCTTAAAAAGAGGCGGGTCCGCATTTCCCATCGGACTACGTTGGCCCATTGATTAATTAACAAAGGAAGGTCCCGATAGGATTGAATCCAGTTTTTATATGTATCCCAAATGACCGTTTCAGAGGTGGGGCGAACGATTAATTCTTCCTCTAATTTGGCGTCTGGATCTACGACCAATCCCTTGCCATTTTCATCATTTTTTAATCGGTAGTGGGTGACGACCGCACATTCTTTGGCAAACCCTTCGACATGATCTGCTTCCTTACTGAGATATGATTTAGGGATAAAAAGCGGAAAATAAGCATTTTCATGTCCTGTATTTTTGAACATGATATCCAGTTGTTGTTGCATTTTTTCCCAAATAGAAAAACCATAGGGTTTAATAATCATGCAACCTCTGACAGGCGAATTCTCTGCTAATCCTGCCTTTTTAACCAATTCATTGTACCATAATGAATAATCTTCTGCTCTGCTCGGTATTGCTTTCGCCATTTATTTTTGAGTTTGGTATAGTAATTGCACTGACATTATTGAAGTCAATATTTAAAAAGTTCAAATATAGCTTTTTGATGATTGAAACTTGAGTAGGATTGATTAAATTTAAAAAATATAGCTATGGGAAAAAATATAAAAAGCATCAAAACATTTTTATTCGTTGTCATTCTTTCTGTTGCCAATTCTGTCCTTGCTCAGGAATACGACGATATGTATTTTACTAAGGCGGACAGAAAACAAACAGATTTCGACCTAATAGCAAACCGGCAGGATGCGGAAAGGGTTATGTCAGCATTCGACGATGATGAATTGGAGGAAGTTTATTTGGACAAAAACATAAATCCTGAATATATAGCAAAGTATCAAGTCCAATCGGATAAAAAATCATCAAGGCGAAATCAAGAGGTGGACTATTATCCTGAAGCGATCTCCAATAATATTTCTAGGACCAGTGGTTATTTCAATAATTACGGGCGTCAAGCTACCATCTATACCCCAGCTTCATTTAATATTAATTTTGTCAGTTCGTATGGATTTTCAAGGTTTAATAATCGATTCATGTATGGCTATGATCCATATGGTAATGTTTGGATGAGTGATTTTTACAATCCTTACGCCAACAATCCTTATGGATACAATTCTTATGATCCCTTTGGTTATGGTTTTTCAAGACCTTTTTACTCATCGGGGTTCAATGGGTCTTATAATTATTCAAATGTACGTGCCTTTAATAATTATTATTGTCCACCTGCTTACAGCTACAATACAGGTTACAATTCTGTAGTTTTGGCGGAAGGCTACCAAGAAGTGCGCAGAGCCAAGGTGATTGGACCAAGAGGATCAGGAGGATCTAAGACAGTAGTTAGGGGGGGGGTTGATGAATCTAGATCTACAGATCTAAATAGGAGATTGAGTAGCACAAGTGTCCGCTCCACTTCAAGTGTAAGAGATTTTGGAAACCAAAAATCTCAAAATGAATATATAGATCGATCCATTAGCAAAGAAAGAACCAACCAATCTTTTGCAAGATCCAATGCTGTTGAAACCCAAAGTCGAAGCAATGCGGCACGTTATGCGACCAGCTCGAATCGAAGTAATACGACCGTAAGTAAGGAGCGATCAACAGTTATTGAAAATAACAGGGGAGTGGAGACACAAATGAATTCGTCAAGGCGTTACAATACAACGTCCATGCCCGTTCGTAATGACTTTAACTTGCCTACCAGCAGGGAGACGCAAAATAGTAATCAAAATACATGGACACAAACCTCATCAGGTTCCGCTTCTTCAGGAGTTAAAACGAATTCAACAAATAGTTTTTCGACATCTAGGTCTTATGCGCCTTCGAACAACAGTTCATCGGGTTCTTCCAGGAGTTACAGCGCACCTAGTTCTTCGGGGAGTCGTTCCTCTGGAAATTCTTCAGGGAGTCGTTCTTCAGGTACCAGTTCTTCAAGATCGAATAAAAATTAAATTTTAACTCAAGACCTGATATGGATAGACTAATTTATTTCTTGGTTGGAATATTTATGTGCTCTTTTTTGAGTGTACAGGCCCAGGTGGGTTATTATGAACAGGCTTTAGAATTCAGTCAGACTTCTTTTGTGGGTACGGCAAGGATGCAGGGCATTGGTAGCGCACAGGTGGCGCTAGGCGGGGACTTGAGTCATGCCAGTTCTAATCCGGCAGGTTTAGGATTTTATAATCGAGGAGTTTTTTCGATTACACCAGGATTAAATTTCCATAAAACTGAGTCTGACTACTTAGAGCAATCTAATCTCGATAAAAAAGTAAACTTTAATATTGCCCAGCTTGGGTTGTCTTTTTATTTTGGAGATGGAGGCATTGCTACTCAACCCATTAGAGGCAGTTCTTTTGCCATCACCGTGGATCGAGTCAATGATTTTTATAATGAGACCTATTATAAAGGTAAAAATTATGATAATTCATACATCAATGCGATCACAGAGAATCCTAATGATGATTTAGCTGTAGAGGCGCTCTATAGTAATTATTTAATTAACCCACACCCAGAGAACTATATATTTGATGATACCTATGGAGAGTTACTTGGTTACGATACCCTTCTAAATCATCAGGGATATAGCAGTCCTTTTCAATCCAGCAGACCGATTCAAAGCAGTAGTTTAGTGACAGAGGGTAGTCAATATGCTCTTAATTTTGCTTACGGTGCTAACTATATGGATTGGATCTATTTTGGGGCGAGCCTTTCCATACATTCCCTTGATTATAAAAAAACTGAAAATTACAGCGAGTCCCAATATGTCTATGCATCGCAAAATGGAGATTGGATACCGGAAGATGCCCTGGATAATATCAGTAGATTGAATCAGTTGTCTATCATAGGGACCGGGGTAGGAGGTAATTTCGGAGTGATTGTCAGGCCATTTCCTCAATTGATCATTGGCTTATCTTATGCGACCCCTACCTTCATGACTCTTGAAGAGGAAAGCTATGCTATATTTCGAGCAAATTATTTTAATAATTATGATTATGTTTCGGTTTCTTTTGATCTTGATGATCAAGACGGCGATCCTGATACAAAATTTATTTATGATGTTTCGGACTTAGATAGCTTTGAGTATGAGAGTGATGATATGATTTCTACCTATACATTGACTACTCCAGGCATGTTAAATATTGGGCTCTCCTATTTTTTTGGAAAAAATGGATTTTTAACGGGAGGCATTGAATTTAAAGATTACAGCAATGCCTTTCTCAATGGCTTAGATTTTGATTTATCTGCCGACAATCAAGTCATCAAGGAACGCTATACATCAGTGCTCAATTATAGGTTAGGTGCGGAATACAAAGTAGGCAGTTTTCAATTGAGGGGGGGCTATGGATTTCAAAAGGATCCTTATGCCTCTTCAAATTATGACAGGGATATTGATCAATACAGCATCGGTTTTGGATATCGAGAGGCCGACTTTTTTATTGATTTTGCCTTAACTCAGCAGAGAATGAAGAATTACATTTCACCCTATGAAATAGAAGTCAATCAACCGGTTGCACGTCTTGCTCACTTTCAGACGACAGCTTTATTGACCTTTGGATTGAATTTTTAAAAAGGATTGAATTTCTCCTACAGATTCGATGGGATCGTGGGTTTCATTAAAAATGAGCTGTGCTTGATGGTAGTACTGAAGTCTTTCGACGCGTAATTGGGTAATCTTTTTTTCTAAATTTTTGTTTTTTAGGAGTGGTCGGTCATGATTTTCTGCAATTCTTTTTACAATAGTGGACACAGGAATGTCAAGAAAAATAGTAAGACCTGCCACATTCATTCTGCTCATATTATCATAAAAGCAAGGGGTACCTCCTCCACATGAGAGAATGTCAGTACTGGATTTTTCGAGTAACTCTTGCAGGGCATTTTTTTCTATTTCTCTGAAATATGCTTCGCCATGTATTTCAAAAAGAGCATCGATACTTTTGTTGGTCTTTGACTCAATCACCTGATCTAAATCTACATGGTTAAGATCAAGTGCGGCGGCAAGAGATTTTCCAAAGATGCTTTTACCGGATCCTGGCAGTCCAATCAAGAAGATAGGTTTCATCAGAGGAGATGCTGAATTTCTGAGGCACTTGGTGTTGCATTATAATGCCATTTACCCACAACAACCCCATTTTTAAGAAGGACAATTCCTGGACTCGATCGAACAATGGTTTTGAGGACTGTGGCATCGGTAAAGAAAAAAGGAAATTCCCATTGGGCTTGCTTACTGAACTGTTGATAGTCGTCTTGCGAAGAAGAGGTAAGGACCCAAGTAGCGGCATTCTTGAGCTCGAGGCCAAGGGTCTTGATTTCTTCAGTTTTATTTGGATTTGTTTTTTCAATACTTTGTATGATGATCAATAACTTATTGCCTCTGAATAATTCACTGGTATATTCAATATCATCTTTCCAAACGGCTAAATCTGTAATCTTAGGTTGTACTTCGGGGTTAGTGATGACCATTTCTTTGAATTCATAACTATTATCTGTTGGGTAATCTTTGAATCTAAACTCAGTACCTTCCTTTTCCATCACATACTCATAGACGAGTTCGGCAGAGGGCTCCATGAGGGCAGGGAGGTCATTGCCTATGGCATAAGAACGAAAATCAATAAAGGGTAGGTTTCTTATGGCTACTATGGCTGTGATGACCAACAATCCAGTAGCTCCATAAACTGCGATGCTGCCTTTTTTTGTATTAAATAGAGCCGTATAAGAATGTCTATTGATAAAAATCAGACCAATGAAAAAGCAGAGGATAACATCTTTGGTAAAAGATTCCCAAGGTGTTAATTTTATGGCATCTCCAAAGCATCCACAATCTGTCACTTTATTGAAATAGGCTGAATAAAAAGTCAGAAAAGTAAAAAAGACAATCATCACCAGGAGGGCCCAAGCTGTTTCTTTGATCTTAAATCCCAATAAGAGGGCAAGACCTAGCGCTACTTCTAAGACGCTAAGGAAAACGGATAAAAATAAAGAGGCTGGGATGAAATATTCAAAAAATGGGGCAAAGTCATAGGCAAAGACCTCGAAATATTCTTCTAGTTTGATGGCCGTACCGACGGGGTCATTCACTTTAATCAAGCCAGAAAAAATAAATAATCCTCCGACAAAATATCTTGAAAATTCTTTTAATACTTTCATTTTAATAGATGCTAAATAGGTGTGTATTTATTTATTTATTCAGTTAATTTAATAAGACAAAAGACGGCATAATTAATCATATCTTGGTAATTAGCTTTAATACCTTCTGAAACCAGGGTTTGCCCCTGGTTGTCTTCTATTTGTTTGACACGAAATAATTTCATGAGAATGATGTCTGTAATCGATGATATTCTCATATCTCGCCAAGCCTCATCATAATCATGATTTTTATTTTGTAACAAATCTTTTGTTTCTTGAACGGCTTGGTCATAAAGGGGTTCAAGTTGACCCCATGAGATTTCCAGCTCTGTAGTATCCTGTAGATCAATTTGAATCATGGCAATCAGACAATAATTGATGATCCCTACAAACTCCGAGGCAATGTCATCTTCAATTTTTTGATGGCCTTTCTCTTGAATTGAACGTATTCTTTGGGCTTTAATGAAGATTTGATCCGTGATGGAGGGTAATCTCAAAATTCTCCAGGCCGTACCATAATCTTGGGTCTTCTTACCAAAGAGTTCTTTGCAGTTGGCAATTACTTCACTGTAGTCCTTACTTGTATCTGTTTTCAAGGTGTTAAAGTATAAAATTTTAAATTTTACCAAAATTAGCCAATTTCGGAATATAAATTACAGCTATGAATTTCTCTAAGTCAATTAAGGTCTCTGGAAGACTCTTGTCTTTTGATCAACCGCGTGTAATGGGGGTAATGAATGTCACCAAGGATTCGTTTTATGCAAAAAGTCGTGTGGTGAATGAGGATGATATTTTGAATCGTGCGGGCGAAATGTTGAAAGAAGGGGCAGATATTTTAGATGTTGGGGGCTATAGCTCAAGGCCGGGAGCTAAGGAGGTACCCATAAAAGAGGAAATAGGTCTCACTTCCTACGCGATTGAGTTGATCAAGTCCCATTTCCCTGATGCATTAATCTCTATTGATACCTTTAGAAGTGAGGTTGCAGAGGCCGCCATGAGGGCCGGAGCAACGATTGTAAATGATATTTCAGCGGGAACGCTAGATCCTAAAATGGTTGATTTCATCACGGCTAATCAGGTGCCTTACATTGCCATGCATATGCGAGGGAACCCCGAAAACATGCATAAAATGACCAAATACACGCACATTATACCAGAAATTTTATTTTATTTTTCCCAATTAATTGAGCGTTTAAAAGATAAAGGACATACTGATTTGATTATTGATCCCGGCTTTGGCTTCGCGAAAACGACAGAACAAAATTTTGAAATTCTTGGTAACCTAGAGCTCTTTAAAAATTTAGAAAGTATTATATTAGTGGGACTATCTAGAAAATCGATGATATATAAAACACTCGAGACAGACCCTTCAGAGGCGTTGAACGGAACAACGGTTTTAAATACCTTAGCTTTGGCAAAAGGGGCAGATATTTTGAGGGTTCATGATGTCCGCCCGGCAGTAGAAGCCATAAAATTGACTATAAAAACATTAACCTAACTGTATTTATGACCATTGGATTTTTAGAAATTTCATTTGTAGACCTATTGGATATTCTTTTGGTGTCTTTTATGATGTTTCAGATTTATAAGTTGATGAAGGGGAGTATTGCCGTTAAGGTTTTTGTTGGATTTTTGTTTTTATACTTAATTTATCTCTTGGTCAAAGCCATGAACATGGACCTCATATCAACTATTTTAGGTCAATTTATGGGTGTAGGAGTACTTGCTGCTATCATTTTATTTCAACAAGAGATACGAAAGTTTTTACTTTTATTGGGGAAGACTACAGCCATCAATGACATCAATCTTTTTCGTCAAGTATTTTCTTCTTGGACGCAAAAGGAAATAGGGAAAACAGATATGATACCAGTGATTGAGGCCATCAAACTACTGGCGGCATCTAATACAGGTGCTTTGATGGTCATATCAAGAAATTCTCCCTTGAGGTTTTATGCAGACAGTGGGGATCTTATGAATTCTTTGATTTCTAAAAGGTTGATCATGGCAATCTTCAATAAATTAAGCCCTATGCATGATGGAGCAGTCATCATTTATTCTGATAAAATCATTGCTGCAAGATGTATTTTGCCCGTTTCAGAGCGGGATGATGTCCCAGCAAATTTCGGTCTGCGTCATCGCGCCGCAGTTGGGATGTCGGAAGCTACAGAAAGTTTGATATTGATTGTTTCAGAAGAGACGGGCCAAATATCCAT
>Ga0129324_10002109_pt1 | contig 12377 bp, 7 predicted proteins | sample CPBDNA_7_FD_96879 | JGI IMG/M metagenome (GOLD analysis project Ga0129324, IMG submission 96879) | Freshwater to marine salinity gradient microbial communities from Chesapeake Bay, USA - CPBay_Spr_15_0.2_DNA | ecosystem: Environmental > Aquatic > Marine > Coastal | place: USA: Chesapeake Bay... | reverse complement strand
AGGTTGATCTTCAGGTTGATCTTCGCGAGTAGAATCTGTAACGATGGATTCTTTGTCTGTTGTACTATTAGATACAGTAGAAGATGCTACATCTTCTTGAAGTTCAATACCCCCCTTTTCTATAACCACGCTATCAGTACCCCATGTAGATTCCACGTCTTTTTGAATATCAACACTTTCCATTATTGTCTATTTATATCTTTGTATCTCATTCTTTTAAACTATGTATACCATAATAAGCTTAAAAATCATACGTATCAAAAAGTCAAAATGATTAAAAAACTATATTGTTAATATATAACTAAAAATGGATCCGACTATTATTAAAATACTTACAAATAACCAGGTAGATGGTAGAATTTTTACTCATGGGTCTATGGGTACAGTAAAAGGTAGTTATCAACTTAACAATCGCGTAAGAGAAGAATTTTTTGATCGGTACACTCAAGCGGTATTGGATAACAATCTTGACATTATTGAAGCTGGTATAGGCGAAACAACAAAGATCCATTCTGCTATACCTGTGCTCGTAGACTTAGATATTAAAATGAAGGAAGAAGATGCATTGGAAATCATGAATGGAGGAGATAAGTTATATACAGATGAACAAGTAGAACAAGTAGTTACTGTTTATCAATCAATTCTTAGAAAGATATTAAATAACTGTCATGGTACAGATTTGACATGTGTACTTCTTGAGAAACCAGCATATGCAGATGAAAAAAATACAAGTAGATATCTAAAAAATGGATTCCATCTTCATTTTCCAGGTATTTTTATGAATAAGAAAGATCAGAAGAACCATCTTATACCTAGAGTAAAAGACGAATTCAAAAGTAGAGGGATATTTGATAATTTATTTGATGATTCTAGTTCCGTTATAGATACAGGATATCTATCAACAACATGGTTGCTTTATGGAACTTCTAAGGGAGAAGGAAAACAACCGTACAATGTTACCAAAGTATTCGACGAAGATTGTGAAGAAATTACTCCAGACGAAGCTTTTAAGAAATATCAGATCTTTGATTGTCATGAAAAACTTATAAAAATACACGGGGGTATTGAAAAATATCTTCCTCGTATTCTTAGTGTTATTCCACATAATCGTATTCCTAAAGAACTTAAAACTAATATCGTCTCTCCACTAAAACAAAAACTTGTTGAAGAGAGAAAGAAAGTCCATGCTAGCGTAGATGCAAAGAAAGCGGCAGAAATAGCCAAAGAACTTATTCCAATGATATCACCTTCTCGTGCTGATGATCACAATGATTGGATGACTGTTGGATGGGCTTTGTATAATGCTACTGAAGGATCTGACGAAGGTTTTGATCTTTGGAATACTTTCACTCAAACAGGAGAAGAACCTAGACCAGAAGAAAGATGTGTTTATGAATGGGGTATAATGAAGAGACATGTATACACTTATACTCTCGGCACTCTTCATTATTTTGCGTCTCAAGACTCCCCGGAAGTATACAAAGAGTATAAGATAAAGCAATCTTCCAAATATATGGAAGAAGCTATCGATGGTTCTCACAACGATATTGCTAAAATGCTAAAGTCAGAATACGCAAGTAATTTTGTTTGTGCTAGTATTGACTCTAAAACTTGGTTTGAATTCAAAGAGAATACTTGGGATCAGATGGAAGGTGGCGTATTCTTGCGTATGAAGATTTCAAACGAGTTGGCTGATCGTTTTCACGAACTTAATAACGATATTTGGGCTAAAGTTATGAAGTCTCATGAAAAATCTGATGAAGGTGAGAAAGCAAAATGGGACAAGCGGTTGAAACAGTTACAACAACTTAGAAAGAATCTGAAATCAGCTCCTTACAAAAACAATATTATGAGAGAATGTATTTGTGCTGGAAGTTTAGTGACATTATCTAACGGATTGTCTATTAAGATAGAAGATATGTATAATTCTAATAATGTTCTTGGTTGGAATGAAAAGAATAATGGTATGACACATTCCAATCAAACCGTGTTAATGGATAAAGGTGTACGAGAATGTGTAGAAATTGTGTTAGAAGATGGGAGAACGTTAACACTTACACATGATCATCCTGTACTTTTAAATACCGGTAAATGGATTGAAGCTGGTAAATTAAGTACTTCTGATATCATTCAGTGTGGATTAACTGGTGTTTATCATCAACATGAAGATATTGATTGGAGTATAGATATTGGATATAAGACTTTATCTTATTCAGATAATGTTAACGAAACTTTAGCATTTGCACGTATACTAGGTTTTCTTATTACTGATGGTCATATTCATGTTCGAGATAATCATGCCTGTGATTCTGTATATTTTAGGCATATTATTGACGCAAAATCATTTATTAATGATATTAACTTATTAACTAACAAAACACCTAAAATAACAACTACAAATCCTAGAAAAGGGTTTAATAACGGTGTTATGTATACTGTAACTATACCAAATGAAATCACGAGAGGAATATTAACATTAGACGGTATCAAACATGGTCATAGAGTTAATACAACTACAGGCATTCCAACATTTTTATTGTCAGATGATTGCCCTATCACGATTATAAAAGAGTTTTTAGGTGGGTTATTTGGTGGAGATGGACATGCTCCTTATTTAGATCATAATAAAAACAGTGTACATTCAATAGGGTTTTCACAAACTAAAACAGTAGAATACAAGGATAGTTTATATCAATACATTGATAATTTAAAATATCTCCTTAATCAGTGTGGAATTAACAATGTTAAAATTAGAGGTGATAAGATCTTATATACTGAACAAAGACACGAGAAATGCATTGAAAAAGGTGTGTATATTGGTATTTCTGATTTGATTAATTTTCATGTTAATATAGGGTTTCGTTATTGTGTAGATAAGGCCACTAAACTAGAAGCAATTGCTTCGTATAGAAATATGCATGATAATGTCTCTAAACAATATAATGATCTTGTGAACCAAATTATGATAAAATCGAATTACCAATATGGTAAAAGAGGAAATGTTAAACAAGTCGTAAAAGAGGAATGTGATAGGTTTTTCCAGAATAATATAATTCTAAACCAGAATGCTCTTAAAATGAAGTACAGTACTATTATACGACAAATGAGAACTGGAGTAGATACTCATAAATTTTCACATTCACTAGTATGTGGAATACATGAATATCTTAAACGTGTAAATGCTCATCATTATTTCGGCAAAGGAATGTACCATATTACACAAGATGTAGAGTATATACCGGGAATAACTTTAAGGGTTGCAGGTGTTAAAAGAGATATCGGAGAGAAACAAGTATATGATATCTCAGTAAATGATGTGCATACTTTTGTGGCAAATGGAATAGTGGTACATAATTGTCAAGATGAATTCTATGATCCTCGTTTCAAGGAGAAATTAGATACGAATCCTTATTTGATCGCTTTCCAGAATGGTGTGTATGATCTTGAGAAGAATATTTTTAGAAAGGGTAGACCAGAGGATTTTCTGTCAAAGGAAATGAATGTCAACTATACCGAATACGATGAAGATGATGAAGAAGTTCAAGAAGTCGTTATTTTCTTACAGAAGATCTTTCCTGACAAAACACTATTCAAATACTTTATGGATTTAGCTTCCGACGTCTTTGTGGGGGGTAATCACCAAAAGAAAGTTTATTTCTGGTTAGGATGTGGTGATAATGGTAAATCCGTCTTACAAAAATTGATGGAATTGATGCTGGGTAAACTAGCAATCAAATTCGATACAAGTCTTATCACTGGAAAGAAACCAAGTCAAGGAGCCGCACACGCCGAACTTGCTAGAGCAGGAGGAGGTGTTAGATGGGCAACGTTGGATGAACCTAATAAAGATGAACAGATTAATAGTGGTATAATGAAGAAACTTTCTGGTAATGATAGTTATTGGGCAAGAGATCTATTCGAAAAGGGTAAAGATACTCGTGAAATTCATCCTCTGTTCAAACTAATTTTTATCTGTTTGTCTGGAGAAACCAACGTAACATTAACAAATGGCACGTGTCTATCTATTCAAAAATTAGCTAATAATGATAGTAAAATTTTGAGTTGGTGTGGAGACGGATTTAGTTCAATGAATATGTCTGATTGGATAGAAAAGGGTGAACAAAATTGCGTAACATTGACTTTAGAAGATGGTTCAAATATTACTTGTACACCTAATCACCAATTTTTGACATCTCAAGGCGAATGGGTTGAAGCTAAAGATATTCAGCTAGGTGTAACATCTCTGACTAGCGGTCTTACTGGTGTAAACTGTGATGATGTATTAGAAGATTGCGAATATATGGTTGGAAACTTTGATTTGTCTAACTTGGATAATCGTATAAAAGCGTCTGCTTTTTGTAGACTTTTTGGGTATATGATTACTGATGGTACATTAAACAGAACTTTGTATATTGGTCATAAAACAGATACTGTACCTGTACTCGATGATATTGAACTACTTACTGGTAAAAGACCTTCTATAGTAGAAAATAATAATGTTCTGCAAATTCATGTACCTATAGAATTATCGAGAATGTTCAATGTATTATTACCTGTACAAAAAGGTGGTAGAATCAATAATAAGTCTGTATTACCAAAATTTGTATACGACGATGAATGTCCTACTTTTCTACTCAGAGAATTTATTGCATCTATGTTTGGAGGTGATGGTATAATTCCATGTCTGGTAAAGAACCAGTTTACAATGTTACAATTAGTTGGATCGAAAATAGAATGTCACGTAGATAGTTTGATCGAGAATATGAATAGATTGAAAGATATTCTATATACACGTTTTGATGTAGAATCATATGTTCGAACACAACAATATGAACAAAACAAACACCATGTATTCTTGACAATTGCCAAGAATGATAGTATTCTTAAGTTTATAAACAATATTGGAATTAGATATTGTCATCATAAGATATACAGATGTTTAGCAATCTCTAAAGCAATGCAATACAGAGAGAATGTGATAGAACAAAATAATTGGATAATTCATCGCATCAAACAATTATTGAGCTTGTATAAAAGACAAAACATTCCAGACAAAATTATTCAGTATAGTTTGAACAATGAATTTATTAAAGAATTTGATAGTACTCAAAAAGCGCAACACTTCACTGGAATAAATCATACATTGATTAGACAGGCATGTTTAAGAAGTCTTGAAGGTAAAAAGGGTACTAGTAAAGGATATATGTGGGAATTTGATTCACAAAAATCAGAAGTATTGTCTGAATCAGGATGTGAATACATGCACGAAGCGTATGATAAAGCAATTGACGATTTTAGAGACAAATCAACATTCTGGTGTGGTGATAATGTTATAAAGAAAACACAGTTAAATCATTATATTATCTACAATAACGAGTTCAGACAACCTTCTATTGATCTACAACCATTTTTAGATAGAACAGGTTTATCCAAGTTCTGCAACCAGCATAATGGTAAAGGGAATGTTAATTATTCAGTGACTAAAGACGTGAATGTTTTACCAAGTTATAATCTTAGGGTAATCGGATGTGTTAATGCAGGTGTTAAAAATGTTTATGACATAAGTGTAAATGACTATCATAATTTTATTGCAAACGGAATTACATCACATAATTGTAACAAGCTTCCACATATCAAATACAGTGATAAAGCAACATGGAATCGTATTCGTGTACTTCTATTCGAGTCTACATTCCTTGATTCTAGCGACCCAGATCTCCCATCCACTTGGGAAGAACAACTCCGTGAAAAGAAATTTCCAAAGGACCTTGACCTAGAAAAGAAATTGCCAGGCATGGCGGAGCCCTTCGCATGGTTGCTTTTGCAACATAGAATGAAGGTTACTTCCCGTACAGAACCAGAGAAGGTCATGTTGGCAACAAACATGTACAGACGTCAATCAGATATTTACAGACAATTTATCGAGGAATCTATTTCAGAAGATCCTGAAAAGAGTATTACACTATCTTCTTTGTACGCTACTTTCATCGATTGGTTCCGTCAATGTTATCCAGGTCAATCAGTCCATCCAAGACCGGACGTACAAGATTATTTCGAAACTATTTGGGGTACTTGTGATGTCGGTAAGAAATGGAAAGGATATCGTCTCAGAACTGTTAAGGATGATGTTAAGGATGGTAATGTTATTCTTTTGGGTGGTGGAAATGAGGAAGTAGTTGAAGAGGAAGGTACCGATCTCCCTTTTATGGGCTAATTTATTACGTTTTTATAGTGTCTAATCAGTATAAAAAACATCTAATATACACCGTCGAATATTGGTGATATATATTTCCTAAAAAAGACTATAAATAATAGTCTTCTCTCAATTATAACAGAAGTTAACATACTTTCTTCTAACGAATAGTGTGTCCTACATCCCACTGTAAACTTACGAGCAACTAAAATATCCTTTACATATATATCTATCTTTAAGCATATCCTCAAAACATTTCTTCAAAAACTACTAGATTAAAGAGTTTACACTCTTTAATCTCATCTTTAGAAAGTTCTTTAATATCTGTGTACTTTCTCTTTTTAATAATTTGTATATCTATACTACTCATGTATATATCTACCTTAATAGATATTTAAACTGTAATAAGAGGAAATTCATCTTCAAACTTCACCAAAGCTGGTGAGATCAATAGACGCTTCTTCTTCTGTTGCATCTCTCTTCTCCTTGCACGCTCTTCTAATTCGGTCTTTTCAGTTTCTTGATATCTTCTAATGTAATCAGCAATATGAGGATTTTTCGAAAGATAAGTTTCCCAATTTACCCCCTTTGCAAGCATCAGTTTTCTATTAGCTATCGTTTCCCATGTCTCATATGCCTTCTTATACGCTATCTCACTATCGAAATAATCTTCCCTAGGTTCAGGACCAGTCTTAAGTTGAACATACTTAAGGTATTGGAAAAGATCCTTGAAAAACATCTTCCCAGTTTCCCATACAGGTTCTTTTACTCCATTTTGTCCTCTGATGTATTTACGAGACGGTATAGCTACACGATAGTATTGCTCTTCATCCTTAGTACCTTGAAAGTGACCAGTTTGACATCTTCTACGCAACACTTCATAATCTTCCTTTTCATCGTCATTCTTCCTGCCATTAAACATCAACTCCTTTTGAAGTTCATACTCATTTACGATAGGAGGTCCTTGATATCTATAAGACCTAATATCATTTTCACGTGTTGGGTAAGTTCCTCTCAAAGAACTTGCCAACGTCTCATTATTTGTATTTTCATAAAACATTTTAATCTATATATACGTTTTCTAATCCTTAAATTGATAATTCTCGATAAAAACAAGGTCAATATTAACGATAATGAACGAAACTTTGGAAGAAATTGAAAGCATTACTTTTGGTGTAACTTCACCACAACACATCAAAGAAGTATCTGTCTGTAAGATAGACAGCACAAAAATGGTACAGGAACCTGGGACAGTCTATGATCCAGCCATGGGGCCGTGTTTTGATATTGTAACCAAATGTGTAACTTGTAAGGAAAATGCAAAAGTTTGTACAGGCCATTTTGGGTATATTGAGTTAAATTATCCTGTTGTCCATCCTCTCTATCCCAAGTCAGTTGCTCAATATTTGAAGTGTTTTTGTTCACATTGTCATAGACTTTTAATCACAAAAGAACACATAGATTTAAACGGATTGAATAAGTACAAAGGTTCCGCTAGATTTACTAAAATCATTGAGAAGTTAGAAAAAGTAGACATTTGCTGTCATTGCAAGCACACACAACCAACTCATTCTTATTCTCAACCTTGTGGAACTTTTTCACAATCTTACACTGCAAAAGACGAAGATGGGAAAAAGAAAACAGTTACAATTGTTTTAAACACAGACGAGATTCTACACATTTTTGACAATGTGTTGGACGATGATATTAAACTTTTAGGAATAGATCCAAGGCACGTTCATCCTAAAAACTTGATTCTAATATATCTACCAGTTATTCCGTCCTGTGCTCGCCCTCCTGTCATTGCCGATGGAAATATCAGTGATGATGATCTTACAACACAGTATATTGAGATCATCAAGAAAAACAATGACTTGGCCAATTACACTGATGATCTCACAGAAAAATTTACAGAAATACTAAGTGATTTAGAGTTCCATATTGGTGTTCTATTTGACAATTCTAAAGGACAATCAAAGCACAATGCAAACAACAAGGAAAAGAACACTTTCAAAGGTCGATTATCAGGAAAGGGAGGTCTATTGAGAAACAATCTAATGGGTAAGCGTGTCGACCAATCAGCTCGTACAGTAATTGGTCCAGATCCAACTCTGAAGATCAATGAGATTGGTGTTCCTCAACACATTGCTGATACTTTAACTGTTCCTGTACATGTTACTAGTTTCAATATTGATAAACTTATGAAGCTAGTAAATGAAGAAGATGGAGCCAATTTTATTACTAATTTGAAAGGAGCGATGATCAATTTGGGATTTGCACTATACAGGAAAGGGACTCAACTACTATTTGGAGACATTGTAATTCGCGGAGACAAGAAAATCCCTGTACAAACAATGACAGTAGATTTACATCATGGAGATCTAATCGAACGTCAAGGTCAAATTCTTGACAAAGTAGAATATCCACAAAAACGATGCTATCGCTTACAAATCGGTGAAATTGTTCACCGAAAGTTGCAAAAAGGTGATATATTGCTTCTTAACCGTCAACCAACTCTCCATCAGGGTTCTATGATGGGTATGAGAGTAGTTCCTCGTAGAGGACCTGGCTCTCAAAAGACAATCACAATGAATTTAGCTGTAACTAAATCATTTAACGCTGATTTCGATGGAGATGAAATGAACTTACACGCGCCACAATCACTAGAGAGTATTGCAGAACTTCAAGAGCTCTCCAGTATGGAAAATTTCATAATTTCACCACAAAGTAGTACACCAAACATTGTTATCGTACAAGATTCTTTGCTTGGAGCGTACAAAATGACCGGAAGAAAGGAAAAGATTAAGAAGGATGTGTTTATGAACATATGTTGTTCGTGTACTTTCTCGCCAAATTATGTTATTCAACGATTGAGACATATTCGGAAAGTGCAAAAGAAACTCGGTATTCCTGTTCAAGCATTTACAGGAAAAGGTTTGTTTTCACTGTTATTACCAGAAGATTTTGTTTACGAACAAGAAAATGGCGCTGATGTCGATCATCCCATTGTAAAGATTTACAAGGGAGTTTTGATTGAAGGTACTATTACTAAAGCAAATCTGGGAGGTTCTAACAAGTCTTTGATTTTGATTCTAAACAAGGAATATCCAAAAGAAGTTGTGTGTAACTTTATTGACAATGTCCAATTCATGACGAATGCTTACAATGTCGTGTTCGGGTTCAGTGTCGGATTGGGAGATTGTATTGCAACACAAACAGAAAAGATCGAAGATGAGATTAAAAAGTGTTTGATTGAGGCCGAGGGAGTAGAACAAACAACACATAATCCAGGTATTCGTGAAGTTAGGATTAATGCAGCATTGAACAAAGCAAGAGATATTGGTCAAAGAATTGCTAAAGAATCATTGGATCCAGACAATAACTTCATTAGTACAGTGACATCTGGAAGTAAGGGAGATTACTTTAATATCGCACAGATTACTGGTCTACTTGGCCAACAATGTATTAATGGTGAACGTATTCCTCTACAACTTAATAATGGGGAAAGATCTTTACCACATTACTCACCCGATGGAGATCTGACTCTGGAAGAGAAGTATGAATCCCGAGGATTCATCAAGAGTTCGTTCATTCACGGTCTGAACCCTAGGGAATTTTTCTTTCACGCTATGGCTGGGCGTGTTGGTATTTGTGACACAGCTATGGGTAAATTGCTTGCCCAAGTGGTGCCAAAAGCACTGCTAGTTGTACTTTTTTAAGTACGGCGAGACACCTTATAATGACGGGAAACCCCTTAGAGCTTTAACTACCACCTTATACATAGAAATATGTACAAGTACCCAGGGTAATGACCTCGGGCATGGTAATAACGTTAAAGATTGGGCAATCCGCGGGTAAAGAATCTAAGTCCGTTATGGCTAGGATATGATTCTCCCTCAACGACTAAGTGATCAACGATAAAGTGAATTTTTCTAGTAACTTTACAACTATAAATAAAGATGAAAAAATGCTATCAATGTAGGAAAGAGAAAGAGGAGTTCTTTACAAGAAATGGTAAAGTGTACGGTATTTGCAAAGACTGTCGCACATCATTATATTGTAATCATGATAAGGAAAAACGTAAGTGTAAGATATGTAAAGGTTCTCAAATATGTGAGCATAAAAAGGACGAAGAAGAATGGAAAATGTTGATCCACGGGTGTCGGCAAACAATGATGGTCTAGCCAACCAGAGTTTGCTTAAGATATAGTCTAGTCCCCTAGGGAAACTTAGGGGTAGTAACGACAGCAACTTCAGGGTATATTCAGAGAAAGATTGCGAAGCTTATTGAAGATATTACAGTCAAATATGGAGGAACCGTACAAGATTGTAATGGAGCGATTGTTCAACTTTCTTATGGATCTAATGGATATGATCCAGCCAAGGCTATCAATATTAATGGAGAGGCTCAATGTTGTGATGTTGGTAGATTGGCATCAAAACTTAATGCTGCTAGATCATAAAGATACTAATTATTTTTTAACTTATAACCCTTTTATGGGGGTTATAAGTTCTCATTTAATTTGACTGATGTTATACCATTCCCATTAATTTTAGTTCTTTCCATTCATCCCACTCCGTATACCATGCTATCATACTGGGATGACACGCTTTCTTTACCAATTCCTCTGCTATCAGACTATCGTTTCTGATAGAGAAGTATTTGGAACTCTGTTTCTGACACCATTGGTGATAGTTTGACTCTACTATTTCCTTACCAACTTGTTCAATAACAGAGGATGGACCAAAAATTACGCTTATACAGCCGTAACACACAAGTATTTCCAACCCGTCAGGAAGAGAATCTGGAAAGTGTGTAAGAGCTGTACAATTATCACACGCAAGTATTTCCAACCCGTCAGGAAGATGATCTGGAAGATGTGTAAGAACTGTACAACCGGAACACCATAGTGATTTCAACCCGTCAGGAAGATGCTCTGGAAAGTGTGTAAGAGCTGTACAATCACGACACCAGAGTTCTTTCAACCCGTCAGGAAGATGCTCTGGAAAGTGTGTAAGAGCTGTACAGTCATCGCACCAGAGTTCTTTCAACCCGTCAGGAAGATGCTCTGGGAGATGTGTAAGAACTGTACACCCGGAACAGTTTAAAACCTTAGTATTCTGGGGAATATTCCCATCATTATCGCATATAATACACATAACGTATTATATATCTTCAAGTTAAAACCTAAAACCAATTTACATAAGTTAATAAAATCCATCGTCATCATCTTCATCATCCATAGGAATCTCATCAACATCGTCATCGTCACCAACAAGTTCATCCTCGGTAATATCATCTTCAGATTCCACACTTAAATTTTCACCTTCAACCACGTCGTCGTCATCTTCTTCCTCCTCAATCTCTTCGATATCAACATCTTCATTTTCAGCACCAAGATCCAAATTTTCTGGAATCACATACTCTAGATTATATTTATTGCACAAATCGATGCTATGTTCGGTCAAATGTTCGATAGAACCATCATCGTTTTGAACTCCATATACTTTTCCTTGATCATTAAAGATCAAGTCTGTATGAGGATGTTGATAATTGCCGTGAGCATTTCTACGAATTTGTAGAGTTCCGGTTGAATTAGCCTTAAGTTGTTTTATAACATCCTTAGTATCGACCTTTTGCTTTACAGACTTAGCTGTCTTTTTTGTTTTAGACGCAACTGGCTTTGCTAAGTCTTCATTCTTACCATTAAGCAAACGAGACAACAATTCAGACTTATTTCCACCAACCTTTAATCCACGGTCCTTACAATAAGCCTTTAACTCTGGAACAGTACATTTCTGAAGACTATTTACATCAAACTCATTGTCGTTATCAGAAGCTTCTTCAGTAGGATCTTCATTATCTGATAACTGAGTAATTACTTCTTTCTTAGTTACTACCTTAGATCTTTTATTGGAAGAGGATACGTTAGTTTTTCCAGTCCAAATGTTTTGGAGATCTTGATGAGCAATATCGTACTTAAGAGACACTTCTTTTATAAAGTTTTGAACCACATCGTCTAAGGCTTTACTTACACACTGATTAAAATCCATTTTATTGTTTATTCCCGTTGATTAGTGTTTAAATATCATTTTAAATTTTCCACTAATTTGTTTTAGCTGAGAAGAAGTTGACTCTATTTCTCTTAACATTGTATTCAAGAGGATAATCAGTTATAAACTT
>Ga0129324_10002107_pt1 | contig 12379 bp, 9 predicted proteins | sample CPBDNA_7_FD_96879 | JGI IMG/M metagenome (GOLD analysis project Ga0129324, IMG submission 96879) | Freshwater to marine salinity gradient microbial communities from Chesapeake Bay, USA - CPBay_Spr_15_0.2_DNA | ecosystem: Environmental > Aquatic > Marine > Coastal | place: USA: Chesapeake Bay... | reverse complement strand
ATTTCAACGGCCTTGTCGTAATCGCCATTTGCTTCATCCAACGCCTTCTTGCAATCAAGCATTCCGGCAGCTGTTGCTTCACGTAATCTTTTTACATCTTCTGCTGTGTAAGCCAATTTAATTATTCTCCTGTTACTTGTGTAGTTGCTTCTGTAGCCGTTGCTGTGGTCTCTGGTGTTGTGATTAGTTCTTTCTCCCAATCAGCAAGTGGTTCTGCATCCTTAGCAACTGGAGCCACCTTGTCAGCAGCAGCTGCGGCATTTGCTGAACGAGCAGCAAGACCAGCAACAGCAGCATCAGTTATAACTCGAGTTAGAAGTGCAATTGAACGAATCGCATCATCGTTACCAGGAATCTTGTAGTCAACTTCATCTGGATCGCAGTTTGTATCCAAGATTGCCACAACTGGAATACCAAGCTTGTGTGCTTCTGCAACAGCTAGGTGCTCCTTCTTAGTATCAACAACCCAAATTGCGCTAGGCAACTTAGTCATATTGCGAATACCTTCAAGGTTCTTAGTTAGCTTCTCGCGTTCGCGGCGAAGAACTAGGAGTTCCTTCTTTGTTAAAAGTTGGTCATTTGAATTCTCAAGGAGTTCAAGTTCCTTAAGACGTTGAATACGCTTGTATACGGTTGGGAAGTTTGTAAGCATTCCACCGAGCCAGCGCTCTGTAACGTATGGCATTTGCACGCGAGCAGATTGCGCCTTGATTGGCTCATGTGCTTGCTTCTTGGTTCCTACGAAAAGGATGTGTCCGCCTTTTGCAACGGTGTCCTTAATAAATTCGTAGGCACTATCAATTAGTGCAAGTGATTGTTGGATGTCGATGATGTAAATACCGTTGCGCTCAGCAAATATGTAGCGCTTCATTTTTGGATTCCATCGACGAGTTTGGTGTCCGAAGTGGACTCCGCTGTCGAGAAGTTCTCGCATTGATACAACCGCCATGGCGGCACACTCCTTTTTTGCAGATTGCAATTAAGCAAAATGCACTCGGTTGACGACCTAACAATTTGTTTGGTCCCTAGTGTCTTTACACCGACCGTTTTTCAACGGACCGAAATGGTTAATTAGTTTTAACTAAAAGCTTCAACTAATAAGACACGTGAAGTCACAGATCTTGCGATTTGTGCTGGGCTAATCCTAAAGGATGCCAAGGGGTGCTAATTACGCCCCTAAATATCATCAAGCCCTTGGATGCGCCTGCTCGTATGCGCTCTTGAGGCGTTCGGGTGAAACGTGGGTATAAATCTGGGTCGTAGCAAGGGAGGAATGCCCCAAAATCTCTTGAACAGTTCGAAGGTCGGCTCCCCCTTCAAGTAAATGGGTTGCCGCAGTATGACGAAGTCCGTGTGGGCTCATATGTGAACCGATAGCTTCCATTGCATCATAAACAACTTCGCGAACTGTGCGTTGATCAATTCTTTTTCCACGGGCACCAAGAAAAACTGCATCGCCAGAATTTGAATTAGCAAATTCAGGGCGGCCTGCACTTAACCAATTTTTCACTGCAGCAAGTGCAGGTAAACCGATTGGCACTACGCGTTCTTTGTCACCTTTACCTAATACCAGCAGAGTGTTTCGCTCCCAATCAATATCTCGAATATTCAAGCCACAGATTTCTGATACTCGAATTCCGGATGCATACAAGACTTCAATTATTGCTAAATCACGGATGTTAATTGGTTTTGGGTCTTCCCCGGCTTTAGCAACAATCGCATCTAGAACTATCTGGGTTTGAGAATGATTCAATACTTCGGGCAAGGTCTTGTGGGCCTTTGGAATTGCTAAATCTGAGCCAATATCAGATGGAATCCAGCCTTGGCTTGCGGCCCAGTAAGTAAAGGCGCGGATTGAAACTATTCGACGTGCAAGTGTTGCTCTAGAAATTCCAGTTGATTGAAGGTTTGCAAGCCATGAGCGAATATGTGTTATTTGAAGTTCTGAGAATTCAGTGATTCCTAATTTGGCGATATGCGCCAGAAAAGATGCTAGATCGCTGACATATCCGCGAATCGAATTATCAGCCAGATTTCGAACCAGCGCCAAGTGCTCTTCATATTTGGCAACTAGCTCGGCACTCATGCTTAAAGGTTACTCGGGTTTTCTTCCCTGAAGTAGTAAGCCGAATGTGACTGCATCTTCTAGGGCCATTACGGATGCGGCGATAACATTTTCATGTACTCCGATGGTGCTCCATTCGGTTGTGCCATCAGTTGTTTCAACTAATACCCGAGTGATTGCACCAGTTCCGAGACGGCCTTCAAGAATACGGACTTTGTAATCTGTCAGCTCTAGTTTTTCGAGTTCTGGATAGAACTTTAGTAATCCAGAACGCAGTGCGGTGTCGATTGCATTAACCGGACCATTTCCAGACCCTTGAGATTCAATCTTATTTCCACCCGCAGAGATAACTAAAGAGGCCTTCGAAGTCACTTTATTGTCAGCATCGCGGCTAACAGTTGTGTCCCACTTTTCAACTTTAAAGAAAGTCGCGCGCTTTCCATCTATCTCTTCACGAAGAAGTAATTCAAATGAGGCATCGGCGGCTTCAAAGGTGTAACCGTGTGATTCCATATCTTTAACACGTTCGACAACTCGGCCGACAACTTCTTTATCGTTTCCGATTGCGATACCAAGTTCTTCAGATTTCAATTCGATCGATGCTCGGCCTGCCATTTCGGATACCAACATCCGGCGATCATTTCCTACACTCGAAGGCTCTTCATGTTGATACATCGCAGGATCAACCTTTATTGCACTTGCATGCAGTCCGGCCTTATGAGCAAATGCAGATACGCCGACATATGGCTGGCGCGCACTTGGTGCCACATTTGTTACTTCGGCAACTGCATGTGAAATTCTAAATGCTTCTCGCAGCGCACCATCTGGAAGCACTTTCTGCTTCTTCTTTAATTCAAGATTTGCAATGATACTTACAAGATCAGCATTACCAGTTCGCTCACCATATCCATTCAAAGTTCCTTGAACATGTGTAACTCCGGCCGCGATTGCAGCAAGTGAGTTTGCGACTGCGCATCCGGTGTCGTTGTGGCAATGGATTCCAAGACGAGCACTTGATGCGGTTAAAACATCGTGGACAACCTGTGAAAGTTCATCTGGCAACATTCCACCGTTGGTATCGCAGAGCGCAATTACATCTGCGCCAGCTTCGGCTGAAACGCGGACAACTTCAAGTGCGTATGCCTTATTTGATTTATAGCCATCGAAGAAATGTTCAGCATCTAAAAATACTCGCTGGCCACCAGCATGTAAGAATTCAATTGATTCTTTGATCATTGCTAAGTTCTCATCTAAATTGGTTTTTAAAGCAAGATCCACATGTCGATCATGGCTCTTTGCAACAAGAGTTACACCGGCTGCGCCAGAATCTTGAAGTGCGCGAAGTAGAACATCATCAGCAGCTTTTACATTTGGTCTACGGGTCGCACCGAATGCCATAAAAGTTGCATTCTTTAGTTTTAACTCAGTCTGTGCCCGCTTGAAGAATTCAGTATCTTTTGGATTGGCTCCAGGCCAACCACCCTCGATAAAGCCAACACCTAAATCATCCAAGTGGCGGGCAATCGTCAACTTGTCATGCACTGAGAGATTTAAACCCTCTTGTTGGGCACCGTCTCTAAGTGTGGTGTCATATATATGAAAGTTGTCATTCATTTAGCAGACCTTGACGTTCCAGCCATGTTTATCTTCGATAGTTCCATGTTGGATTCCGAGAAGTGTTTCGCGAATCTGCATTGTGATAGGTCCTGGCTTTCCATCACCAGTAGTCCAAGTTCCAAACTCACTCTTTGCAGCGCCAACTGCGCTAACAACCGCTGCCGTTCCACATGCAAAAATTTCAGTAATCTCTCCGCTGGCAACGCCATCGCGCCAATCATCAATTGAAAGCATTACCTCTTCAACTTTATAACCTAAATCTTTTGCGACTGTAAGAATTGAATCTCGGGTGATTCCAGGAAGCAGCGTTCCGGTTAGTTTTGGAGTGATGACAGTGGCGTCTTTTCCGGAACCTTTAACGAAGTAAAGATTCATTCCGCCCATCTCTTCAACCCACTTGCGCTCTACAGCATCTAGCCAGACAACTTGATCGCAGCCCTTGGTTGCGGCTTGCTTCTGTGCGACAAGTGAGGCCGCATAGTTTCCGCCGCATTTTGCTTCGCCAGTGCCACCAATTGCAGCACGGACATATTCGGTAGAAATCCAAACTGTTACAGCATTTGTCGCATTGAAATATGCACCTGCTGGTGTTGCGATAAGAACATACTTGGCGCGGTTTGATGGACGAACTCCGAGTCCTACTTCTGTTGCAAACATAAATGGTCTTATATAAAGGGATTCGCCAACTTTATTTGGCACCCATTTGCGATCTTGCTTTACAAGAGTTGTAATTGTTTCGATGAATTCTTCGACGCTAAGTTCTGGCAAGGCTAAACGTGCCGCGCTTCTAGCAAATCTAAGAGCATTAGCATCCGGGCGAAATAGCGAGATACTGCCATCAGGTTGTGAATACGCCTTCATACCTTCGAAGATTTCTTGACCGTAATGAAAAACTGCGGTTGCTGGATCTAAAGTTATTGGACCATAAGCATGTAATTGAGCATCACTCCAGCCATCAGCTTCGCTCCAATCAATTGTCACCATATTGTCGGTGTAATACTTACCAAAACCACCAGCTGCAACTTTTTCATCGCGCTCGGTATCTGGAACTGGATTTGGATTAGGGTTTAAATTTAGCTTCATTTTGCACCAGATGCTCCGGCGGCAAGCGCGTCACCAACTTGAACTGTGCTGCGTTTTGCATCGCCACGGTTAAGTAAATCAGCTGCAACTGCTCGTTCAATATCTGCAGCAGCATCAGTTAGACCAAGATGCGAAAGCATCATGGCAATCGACATAACTGTTGCGGTTGGATCAGCAAGAGACTTGCCAGCGATATCTGGGGCAGAGCCATGAACTGGTTCAAACATGGATGGAAATTCGCCAGTTGGATTTATATTTCCAGATGCGGCAAGACCAATTCCACCACAGATTGCTGCAGCAATATCAGTCAAGATATCGCCAAAGAGGTTGTCGGTTACAACAACATCGAAGCGCTCTGGGTTGGTAACAAAGAACATAGATGCGGCATCTACATGCAAATAATCTGTTGTGATCTCTGGAAACTCTTTAGCAACGTCGTTAAATGTTCTGGTCCAAAGGTCGCCGGCACGAGTTAGAACATTGTTCTTATGAACCATAGTTAACTTCTTGCGCGGACGAGATTGAGCGCGAGCAAATGCATCTCGAATTACCCGTTCAGCGCCGCGACGGGTATTTAAGCTCTCTTCGGTCGCAATCTCATCTTTAGTTCCACGAGCAAGGACACCTCCGGCCCCGACATATGGGCCTTCGGTTCCTTCGCGGACAACAACAAAATCAATTGAATCAGAGTTAGCAAGAGGTGATTTAACACCTGGATGTAATTTTGCTGGGCGAAGATTTATGTAATGATCAAAAGCGAAGCGAATCTTTAGCAGCAAACCACGCTCTAGAACACCGCTTGGAACCGTTGGATCGCCAACTGCGCCCAGAAGAATTGCATCTGCCTTCGCAAGATCTGCCATAACTGAATCTGGAAGGACTTCACCGGTCTTGTGCCAGTAACTTGCACCAAGTTCGTAATGAGTCTTCTTAAATTCAACTCCATAATTCGCTGACACAACATCAAGGACCTTTAGGCCTTCAGCCACAACTTCAGGGCCAATGCCATCGCCAGCGATTACAGCTAAATTAAAACTCTTCATGATTTTTTAATTACCCAATCAAACTAACTGTTTGAACCAACTTTGCACCAGTTTCTTTTTTCAGGTCTGCAAGAACGCTTGTATCCACTGCAGAATCAACAGTCAGGGCCATAAGTGCTTCCCCACCTGCTTCATCACGTGCAACCTGCATGCCAGCAATATTTATATTTGCTTTGCCTAAAGCATTTCCAACTGTTCCTACAACGCCTGGGCGATCTGTGTAGCGAAGGAATAGTAAGTTTTCGGTTGGTGCAAGATCTAAATCGAAGGCATCGATTGCGATGATCTTCTCAACTTTACGAATTCCCATAAGTGTTCCATTTACGACAACACTGCGGCCATCATTTAGCGCGGCATGAAGTGAAATCATGCTGCGATATTCCGGACTCTCAGGGTCAGTATTTACTGATGCGCTAATTCCGCGCTCTTCAGCAAGTGCTGGAGTATTTACATAAGTAATGTCTTCGGCTCCGGTAGCAATGAGCGCACCCTTAAGCGCGCTAGTCGCAAGAACAGATGAATCATGTCCTGCGATGTCGCCGCGAACTTGGACCTCCATTGAAACCGGAAGTTCTCCTGCAATTGCAGTAGCAATCTGTGCCATCTTTTCAACCAATGGCAAGCTTGGACGAATATCTTGATGGATTGCGCCACCTTTAACATTCACGGCATCAGGAACTAATTCACCAGAAAGTGCTTTGCGAACTGAAACCGCAACGGCAATACCGGCACGCTCTTGAGCTTCATCTGTTGAAGCACCAAGGTGCGGTGTTGCAACAACGTTATCTAAAGTAAAGAGCGGTGAATCGGTGCAAGGTTCGGTTACATAAACATCAAGTCCGGCTCCGGCAACTCTTCCCTCTTTCAAGGCGTCGTAAAGGGCAGCTTCATCCAATACGCCACCACGTGCGGCATTGATGATTCGAACTGCTGGCTTAACTTTCTTAAGCGCTTCTACCCCAATTAAGTTTGCAGTCTCATTAGTCTTTGGGAGATGGATAGTGATGAAATCAGAGATCTTTAGAAGTTCATCTAATTCAACTAGTCGAACTCCAAGTTGCGCAGCTCGTGCTGGTTGAAGGTATGGATCGTAAGCAACTACATCCATTCCGAAAGCCTGCATACGAGAAGCAACTAATTGACCGATGCGGCCAAAGCCAACGATTCCTAAAGTCTTTTCAAATAACTCAGCACCGGTGTATTTAGAACGAGCCCACTTACCGTTGCGAAGTGCAGCATGCGCTGGTGAAATAAAGCGAGCAGAAGCAAGAAGCAATGAGATTGCTAACTCGGCAGCGCTCACGATATTTGAAGTTGGTGCATTAACAACCATGACACCGGCAGCAGTTGCTGCAAGAATATCTACGTTATCTAAACCAACACCGGCACGTGCAATTACTTTTAAACCTTTTGCCGCAGCAATTGCTTCAGCATCCATCTTGGTTGCAGATCGGATTAAGACCGCATCTACTCCGGCAGCAAGTGCGGCAAGTAATTGCCCGCGATCTGCGCCATCGCAGTTGCGTACTTCAAAGCCTGGACCTAACGCTTCTAACGTTGCCGGACTAAGTTCTTCTGCAATTAAAACAACGGGTTTAGCCACGCGCGGCAGCACCTTCCTTGTAATCATCTTTATTGTCGCCCTTGACCCATGACATCATCTTGCGAAGTTCACGGCCAACAGATTCGATTGGATGGGCTTCACCCTTTGCGCGAAGTGCCTTAAATTCTGGCGCACCTGCATCTTGATCATCAATGAAGCGCTTGGCAAATGCTCCACTTTGAACATCAGCAAGAACTGCCTTCATATTCGCTTTAACGCTGGCATCAATAACGCGTGGACCTGAAATGTAATCGCCGTATTCAGCAGTATCAGATACCGACCAGCGTTGCTTTGCAATTCCGCCTTCGTACATCAAGTCAACAATTAACTTGAGTTCGTGCAGACATTCGAAGTATGCAACTTCTGGTTGGTATCCAGCTTCGATAAGAGTTTCAAAACCATATTGAACTAGTTGTGAAGCGCCACCGCAGAGAACTGCTTGCTCACCGAATAAGTCGGTCTCGCACTCTTCAGTGAAGGTTGTAAGAATTCCACCAGCACGGAGACCACCAAGTGCTTTCGCATATGAAAGTGTTAATGGCCAAGCACTTCCTGTTGAATCTTGTTCTACTGCAACCAAAACTGGAACTCCACGGCCTGCTGTGTACTCACGACGTACTAAGTGGCCAGGACCCTTTGGTGCAACCATTGCAACATCGATATTTGCTTCTGGCTTGATGTAACCAAAACGAATGTTGAAACCATGTCCGAAGAAAAGCGCAGAACCTGGCTTGATGTTTGGCTTAATTGAATCATTGTAGATGTGACGCTGCACGTGATCTGGTGCAAGCAACATAATTACATCTGCCTCTTTAACTGCATCAGCAACAGATAGAACTCTAAGTCCCTCTGATTCTGCCTTTGCACGAGACTTTGAACCTTCTGCTAAACCAACTCGAACATCTACTCCGCTGTCGCGAAGTGAAAGAGCGTGTGCATGTCCTTGTGAGCCGTATCCAATTACTGCAACCTTCTTAGATTGAATAATTGTTAGATCGGCATCTTCGTCGTGATACTGGGTTGCCACTTGTTTGACCTTCCTATTTCTGTTAGTTGTTCTGTTGGTAGATTGCTGGGTTTGTAAATCCTGGGGTAAGCCTAAGTTTTATCTCTTATCTTCTGAAATCGAGCCTGGTTTTAAGCCTCGAGACATCGCAACTAAGCCTGATTGGATCAGTTCTAGGATGCCATAAGGCTCTAGGACTCGAAGCAGGGCCGATATCTTCTCGGTGTTTCCGGTGGCCTCGATTGTCACTGCATCTTGTGCAACATCAACAACTTTGGCGCGGAAAAGTTGAACAGTCTCAAGCACTTGAGAACGAGTCTTCTCATCAGTCGATACCTTTACTAATAAAAGTTCGCGTTGGACTGAAATCACCGGATCTAATTCTGTAATGCTAATGACATTGATCAACTTATCTAGCTGTGCGATTACTTGCTCGAGAGCATGATCTTCAACATTAATTACAATTGTCATTCTTGAGAAATCTGGATTCTCAGTTGGTCCAACTGCGAGTGAATCGATGTTGTAGCCACGGCGAGAAAATAGTGAAGAGACTCGCGCAAGAACTCCAGGGCTATTTTCTACTAAAACCGAGAGCGTGCGGGTCTTTGAGAATGAAACTGATGATGTCGGTGCGTCTGGATGTGATTGTGTCATTTAGAGCTCCTGTGAATCCCAGATTGGCGCAAGTGAACGCGCGTTAACAATGTCATCGTTAGAAGTTCCGGCAGCAACCATCGGCCAGACCATCGCATCGCGGTGAACGCTGAAATCAACAACTACTGGGCGATCGTTAATCTCCATCGCTTGAGCAATAATCTTATCTACATCATCAGTTGAATCACAAGTTAATCCAACACAACCCATAGCATCTGCTAGTTTCGCAAAATCCGGGATCCGCTTTGAGTGAAGTTCGGTATTTGAATAACGCTCGTTATAGAACAGGGTCTGCCACTGGCGAACCATTCCTAAACTTTCGTTATTGATAACTGCAACCTTGATTGGAATATTATTTAGCGCGCAAGTAACAAGCTCTTGATTTGTCATCTGGAAACAGCCATCACCATCGATTGCCCAAACAGTTGTGTCTGGTGCGCCGACTTTTGCGCCCATAGCAGCAGGAACTGCATAACCCATAGTTCCGAGACCGCCAGAGTTCAACCAAGTGCGAGGCTTCTCGTATGAAATAAATTGTGATGCCCACATCTGATGTTGACCAACACCTGCAACATAAATTGCATCAGGTCCAGACATTTTTCCGATTCGTTCAATTACATATTGTGGTGAAACGCTGCCATCGGTTGGGTGGTCATAACCGAGTGGGAATCTTGTGCGCCAACCATATGCTTGTGAAAGCCAAGCAGAGATATCTGGTTGGTTCTTCTTAAACTCGCTCTTTAGTGCAGGAATCAGCGCTTCGATAGTTAATTTCAAATCGCCTACTAGTCCAACATCGGCGCGACGATTCTTTCCAATTTCGGCAGGATCGATATCTGCATGAATAATCTTTGCACCGGGTGCAAATGTAGAAAGTTTTCCAGTAACACGATCATCGAATCTTGCGCCAAGTGTTATTAGCAAATCAGCTTTTTGAAGTGCTGTTACTGCCGCAACTGTTCCGTGCATTCCAGGCATTCCAAGATGTTGTGGATGTGAATCTGGGAAAGCACCACGTGCCATCAAAGTTGTCACAACTGGTGCGCCAGTGATTTCAGCAAGTTTCAAAAGTTCTTTGTGGGCGCCAGCCTTAATTGCACCGCCACCAATGTATAGAACTGGTGCCTTTGATTGTGCAATCAGTGCAGCCGCATCACGTATCGCTTCTGCTGGTGCTTCTAACTTCGGATTGTAGCCACCAAGTTCAATGCTCTTCGGCAAATTGAATTCGGTCTGCATTTGCAGCGCATCTTTAGCAATATCAACTAGGACCGCGCCAGGGCGACCAGTGCTTGCGATGTGAAACGCTTCGGCAACACTGCGCGCGATATCTTCAGCTCTGGTCACAAGGAATGAATGCTTGGTGACTGGCATTGTGATTCCGCGAATATCTGCTTCTTGGAAGGCATCGGTTCCGATTGCACCTGAAGCTACTTGACCGGTGATTGCAACTATTGGAACTGAATCCATTTGGGCATCTGCAAGTGGTGTAACTAGGTTCGTTGCACCTGGACCTGATGTTGCGATACAAACTCCAACACGACCGGTTGCTTGCGCATAACCTGTTGCTGCGTGCCCAGCGCCTTGTTCGTGTCGAACTAAGATGTGGCGAATCTTGCTATCAAAAATTGGATCGTAGGCAGGAAGAATTGCACCACCTGGGATTCCGAACATGACATCAACGCCTGAAGCTTCTAACGCTTTGACGAGTGAGCTTGCCCCCGTCATCTTTGTTGTATCGCTCATGTTCATCTCCCTTCTCTCTCAAATAGTTTCTGTATAACTTCTCGGTAAATGCGAAACCCCTCAGTTTCCACTGAGGGGCAGCACACGAACTAGTTATTAACTAGAGCGCGCGCTCACCAATTACCACGACTGAAATCATGTGTGAATTCTCCCCTGTCACGCTCATTTGGTCAACCCCTGAGTAGGAAATCTCACTATTTAGAAATTATCTGAAACTAGCCGCAGACCGCGCCCTTGGATGCCGAGCCCACGACCTTGCAATATTTAGCCAAGACGCCACGTGTGAATTTATGTGGGATCGGTTTGAAATTCTTGCGGCGCTCATTTAGCTCGGCCTCGTCAACCAATAAATCAAGAGTGCGGGCAATTGTGTCGATGCGAATTAAATCGCCATCTTTGATGAAGGCAATTGGTCCGCCATCTACAGCTTCTGGCGAAACATGGCCTACACAAAGTCCGGTGCTACCACCGCTGAATCGACCATCGGTTATTAGCAGAGTTGATTTTCCAAGTCCAGCACCTTTTATTGCACCGGTAATCATTAACATTTCGCGCATTCCTGGTCCACCCTTTGGACCTTCATAACGAATTACAACTACATCGCCGGCTTTGATTGTGCCATCTTGTAGCGCATCCATCGCAAGTTGTTCGCGTTCGAAAACTCGAGCTGGACCTTCAAATTTTTCAACACCAATCCCAGCTGTTTTGCATACGGCACCATCAGGCGCAAGTGAGCCACCAAGAATTGTGATTCCGACTGCAGTTGAAACTGGAGATTTAATTGCGTGAAGAACTTCACCATCTGGATCTAGCGGAGTGAGATCTGCAAGATTTTCTGCCATGGTTTTGCCAGTAACTGTTAAGCAATCACCGTGCAAGAATCCAGCGTCAAGAAGTGCGCGAAGCACAACCGGGATTCCACCAACGCGATCAATATCAGTCATTACATACTTTCCAAATGGTTTTAGATCACCAAGAAGTGGGACCTTGGATCCAATTCGGTGGAAATCTTCCATGGTCAAATCAACTTCAGCTTCATGTGCAATCGCAAGTAAGTGGAGGATGGCATTTGTCGAGCCACCCAGTGCCATGAGAATTGTGATTGCATTCTCAAAGGCCTTCTTAGTCAAAATTTGGCGAGTAGTAATTCCCTTGCGAATTAATTCAACGACTGCGGCGCCAGATTTAATTGCGTAATCATCACGGCGACGATCTACTGCGGCTGGAGAAGCAGAACCTGGAAGTGAGAGGCCAAGTGCTTCACCAATTGCAGCCATTGTGTTTGCAGTAAACATGCCACCACAAGCACCTTCGCCCGGGCAGATTGCGCGCTCAATTTTATCTACTTGCTCTTCAGTGATTAGTCCGCGCGCACATGCACCAACAGCTTCAAAGGCGTCGATGATTGTTACATCTTTACCATCTACCGAACCAGCAAGTGTTGTTCCGGCATAGACAAATACGGATGCGACATCGATACGTGCAGCCGCCATCATCATTCCGGGAAGTGATTTATCGCAACCAGCAAATGTAACCATTCCATCTAAACGTTCAGCTTGCAT
>Ga0129324_10002106_pt1 | contig 12379 bp, 26 predicted proteins | sample CPBDNA_7_FD_96879 | JGI IMG/M metagenome (GOLD analysis project Ga0129324, IMG submission 96879) | Freshwater to marine salinity gradient microbial communities from Chesapeake Bay, USA - CPBay_Spr_15_0.2_DNA | ecosystem: Environmental > Aquatic > Marine > Coastal | place: USA: Chesapeake Bay... | reverse complement strand
TCCTTTGTTTTGTTTGGTTCTTGTTTGGTTGACTTTTTAAGCGAATCAAACATTTAACTAAATGCCTACCTTTTATTATTTGATTAATACAATTTAAGTTGTATATTACAGTATTGTTTAACGGATAGTAATAAGAACTTTTAATTTAAAACATTATGAAAACAAAAACACAAATAGAAAACGAAATAGTTAATTTATATTATCAATTAGATAAACTAAAGGAAGATGAAACACACGGATGGTCTAACAATATACAAGACATAGAGAAAGTGCAAACTAAAATTAAAATACTCGAATGGGTTTTAAATTAATTGTTTTTATTACGTGTTATGCGTATTTTTAATTACGCCTAACGCTACTGTAAACGCAGTGGCGAAGTATTGAGCCATTGACGTTTTACAGATTGTTAGCGGTTCGTTTTCTTCATTTTTTAAAAATCTAAATCAATGAAAAATTATTCTTTTTACGACTTGAAAAAAGGCGATATATACGAGCATTATTCTGGTGGTCTTTGGATTGTTGGATTTATTAATGACCATTTGAAGGTTTATGAATCTTCAAGAGTTAATGACTCCGAAATACAAACACATAAAATAGAGGATATAAAACAGGCTTGGTTTTATAACTCTTAATGACCGCTAACAAGTGGATACACGCCACACCTAAAAATAAACGTTTACAAACGACTAATATTTATGTCAAAAATACCCTTCCACATCCGATTCAAAGATCGATCAGTGATCATTAAAAAAGAAGACTACCAAAAAGAGGAAGGTCTTCTTAGTAAAAGCTATAGTAGGACTGTTGCTTACTTAAAAAAATTTTGCGGTAGTAAGCAGGCAAAAGAGTATGAAGATCACTGCGTTAATTTCTCTAAAAAATTTAACGGAATAAAATGAAAAGAAAAATACTACCTATATGTTTTTTTGGTGCTGCAATTTTAATAATACCACCTAAAACGCCTAAAGCACCTACCTTAGATGCGTTTCATATAGACTGCATCGACGAAGCTCCACTTAAGAGTGCAAAGAAACAAATCATATCCGATAAGTGGCATAACAGACCTGAGGTAAAAAAATATATTAAAAAGTTCAGGCGTACTGCTAAGGAAGAGGAAAGGCTTTTCGGTATACCATCAGAGATCACCTTAGCTCAGGGTTTGTGGGAGAGTAACGCAGGTAAGAGTAAGTTATCTAAAAAATATAACAACCACTTTGGTATTAAGTGCTTTGAGAGGGGATGTAAAAGGAATCATTGCGTAAATTATTGGGATGACCATGCTCACGATAGATTTTATATCGAGAAGAGTGCGTGGTACTCTTACAGGCATCACAGTTACTTTTTACAACGACCTCACTACGCTTTTTTGTTTGAGTTAGATCCTGGAGACTACAAAGGTTGGGCGAAAGGTTTAAAGAAAGCAGGGTATGCTACAGATAAAAGGTATCCTGAGATACTAATTGAAATAATTAAATACCACCAACTAAACAAAATCTAATGAATAACTACTTAGATGTCACAAATTTTTTAAAGGATTTAAAGTTTGATACCATGAAGGATATGTGGTTAAACATCAACTTCTATGTTGGTATCAGAAAGGATCCTGTCATGAGTGTACATGAATTAGGATATTTTATACATACGGGAGTACCTGTGTATATAAATTTAGGAAAAAAATATTGTGAATTACCGTTCCACAAAGCAGAGAAGAAAACAATCGGAGGATTTGTTTACCTCAGGGCCAAAGATTTATGTTAAAGTTTTTGGATACTAACAGAATTGTACTATCTTTGTAATACATTAGTTAATCATTTTAAATAACGAATTATGAAAAAGCAATTTAATTTATTACAATTATTTTCATTAGTAGACGGAAGGTTATCAACATCAATGGATGATATATACGATATGTTGAACCATATATTAGATGAGGATTTATTTACACACCATCTTCCTGTAGCTATGCGTTATATCCGAGAAAAAAATCCATCATGGTTTAAAGATGTAGCGGATAAAATAGAAGCTATAAAAGTAGAATGTAAGTCAGATGATTTTGAGAAGTTAATTAATTTTATTAAAAAACATCATAACGATACTTACAACATACCGCAAATGAAAGATGAATTTAATGTCTCTGACTTTGGAAGTTATATGATTAATAATTCATTGTTGTTCAAATAATTTACCATTAATTGATTATCATAATTAGGTTTAGGTACGTAGTCACTGGACTGTTATTCCTAATAACAGGGCTACGTATCTTTTTTAAAAAAATATTATGAAAAAAGAAATAGAAGTAATAGATTGGAATCCTCAGATAGGATCAGATAATATTTTTTGGTTTGCATTTAAGATAGATGTCTTAGGTATTCCTGAACAGGAGTGCAGATTGGATTTAAAAGTACTCTTAGATCAGGAGCTTAATAGAAACATTGTAAGATATACTGACGAATTAGTTATTGTATCTACAGGAATGTCTTCGGAATATTGTCAAGTCGATGACGATGTGAGAGAGTATAGTGGTAAGATTCTTACATACGACTATGAAGAGTGGGTAAGAGAATGCATGTGTGATGATATTATTCAAACCTATGTGAGTTCAGAAATTAAAAACGTATTGTCTCTGCTCTTCGGAGATAGAGTATTTTATAACCCAAAAGATCACGTATGAGAAATAAACTAATGAGTGATAAGATCTGCGCATATACAGATAGTATTAAAGAATTACTCTTAGAAAAAGATAAAGCATACGGTAGTTCTTTTCGACAGCCGTTAAGAGTTTTTTCTAAAGCAGAACCAATCGACGGTCTATTGGTCCGATTGGATGACAAACTCAGCCGAATAAAGAACGGGGGTATAAACTCAAAGACAGAGGATACTGTCGATGATATCATTGGATACCTTATTCTATTACAGATACTTTTAAAAGATGAAAAAGATGAAGAAACCAATATTTAATAGATACGCAGATTTGATCAGTAACCTTTTTGGGTTTCCTGACAATGAGACGATCTTTGAGAAGACAAAAAAGAGAGAGATAGTAGATGCACGACAGTTACTATACTACCTTTGTAGTCAAAGGAAAATGAGTGACTCTCAGATAGCTGTATACTTATCTTTTGAAGGGTTCGACACACCACGGCAGTCAGTAAGGCATGGCATCAATGTGTTCAAAGAAAGAATGTCATCAGATGCTGATTACAAAAAAATAATAAAAAAATTTAAAGATGTATAGCTTAAGTGAAATCCTATCTCAGGCATGTGATGCCAAAGGAACTACAGTGATGATTGACCCATATTTATTTTCTGTGATCACCAACTGTTGTAAAATTACAGAGGATAACTTAGGTAAGATATCTATCTTTGCGATAGGAAGTAGTGGAGAATATTATAATCCCTGTACTAAATCTCAGATGCATTACTTCTACTCAGGTGGGTGGAATGAAGGTGTATATAATTTGCAAGTGGAAGTTCATGCTCAAAAATTAAAAGCAATAGACGAAAAGATTAAAGTTGAGAGGGAAGGAAAAAATAGATACGTAAAAATAGAAACTCTCTATAGAAGTAGACAGAGTATTGTCGATTCTTATCAAAAAGTGATTACTAACTTTTAAAAATAAATAAAATGAATACAAAATCAGTCTTCGAAACACTGTCAGTAGTTGATGTCAGCAAACACACAAAAGAGCTTCAAGGCAATACCTACCTACCGTGGGCATATGCCTGGAAGGAAGTAAAAAGTCGCTATCCAAATGCGGTCTACGCTCTCTTAGATTCCTTCACTGATGAATCATTAGGTACGATGTGTCGAACATCTGTAACTATCGAAGGGGAGACGTTAGAGATGTGGCTTCCCGTAATGAACGGTGCAAACAAAGCCATGAAGAATACTCCTTACACTTATGAGACACGTTACGGATCTAAAGAAGTGGCAGCAGCTACAATGTTTGATATCAATAAAACGATCATGCGATGTTTGGTTAAAAACTTAGCTATGTTTGGTTTAGGTATTAATATCTATGCAGGAGAGGACATGCCGTTAACAGAGGAAGAGTCTGCACCTAAGGAGAAAGCAGCTAAGGGATTACAGTTGGTCGTTGATTCAGCTAATTGGAAGAGGGTAGCTGTATACATTGCTGCCAATAAAGATAAAGGATTACCTGCAATAGTTAAAGCCTTAGAAAAAAAGTATAATAATATTACTGAGGTAAAACCTGAGATCGAAAAACTTTTAGCATGACCAAAGAGGAAAAAATAATCGAACTACTCCGTGATGATCAGGAGTACTACAACGGGATCGGAAATAACTACATGAGTAACTCAGACATTAGTACTTTGTTTGAGAATCCAATGAACTTTAAGAAGCCACGACCTGACAATCCTAACTTTGCAGTTGGTAGATATTTCCACCAATCTATATTAGAACCTGAGAAGGCGAAGGATGTAGTTTGGGTAGATGCATCAACACGTAACACAAAAGTTTATAAAGAGTTCTGTGCTGAGCAAGGGATCGAAGTTTCTTTACTACTGTCAGAGAAAGAGAGAGTAGAGATGTTAGTAAAGAAAATGAAGGGTAACTTAGACTTCTTCGACATGATCTACAAAGAAGGTAACGTGTTTGAGCAACCAGGCATCAAAGAGATTTTTGGTGTAGAGTTTAAAGGTAAGGCAGATATACTAAGTGATACGATCTATGATTTAAAGACCACTTCCGATCTGAGTAAGTTCAGGTGGAGTGTTACTAAATACAACTACGACTCACAGGCTTTTATCTATAAAGAAATCTTTGGGAAAGACTTAGAGTTCTTAGTGATAGAAAAGCAGACAGGCGCATTAGGATATTTCCCTGTATCCCACACCACATTACTAAGGGGTGAACAAAAAGTGGAAGCTGCTGTAGAAATATACAATCAATTCTATGGTCCAAACGCAACTGAATCCTTCGATCAGTACTACAGATTCGAAGAAGTTTAGAAACAATTATTTATTTATATTAAAATCTTTTAAAATGTCAGACAAAAAAGAAACAATTTTCGCAGACGGATTTATTTTTAAATTACCTGTTAATGCACCTGATTGGGTGACAGGTGGTATCAGTGTAAAGGTTGATGAAGCAATCGACTTCTTAAAGAAACACAAATCTAAAACAGGTTGGGTGAACCTAAATATTTTAGAGAAAAAAGGTGGTGGTCACTACATGAAGTTAGATACGTGGGAACCGAAGGAGAAAAATCTCCAACGATCTGCTCCTAAAGCTCCTGCGGTGGCTTCTAACGACGAAGATACCGACGATCTACCTTTCTAACAGGCTGTCCCAAAATCGTACGGGAGAGAGGCTTATATGGCTTCTCTCCTTTTAAAACCAATCATCATGAAAGAATATAAACAAGAATATAAAAACGGAGATTTTAAAGCATACTACTGTGAAAAAATGAAAAGGCATATGTGGGTGTTAGGTGATTTTGGAGGTGGCCCTATACATTTTGAATCATTCAAAGAAGTAGCACAGGATTTCTCAGAAGAATACAACGTTAAAATTGATACAATATTTATAGATGAGGTTTTTAAATCTATGAGGTACAAAGAATTTAAAGTTATATATTCAATGTCTGAAAACCAACTGCCTGATCTACAAAGTAAAAATGTATCTAATGTTTGGGAATACTTAACCGATTAAACCAATCACAAAAAAACTTTATAAACGTGCAAACGTGCAAAAAACTACCTATACTACACTATATATAAAAAACTACTCTGAAATATTTTTTTTTATTTTCCTTCTCTCTATTATTTTTGCCTATTTGCCTTAGAAAAGAGATAAAGAGAAGAGAATCAATAAGTTAGAGAAAAAAAGTTTGCACAAAGTTTGCACAGGTTTGCACAGAGTTCTTCAAATTTGCACAAAATTCAATCAAAATGATAACAATTTATAAAAACATAGCTGAGATCGATACCCCATATCATGTTGGTATCGCTACAGTTTTAGGTCGAATCAAAGAAGGTAAGTCTCAGGACCTGATCAAAAAGATTCGAAATGAGAAAGACAAAGAGAAAAGAAACCTACTAAAGAAAGGTCTACCTTCGATCTGTTTCTCAGGAGAGTTCACAAAAAGAACTGACGATAATATTAAATCTCATAGTGGTTTTATCTGCTTAGACTTCGATGACTATGAGACACGAAAGGATATGTTGGCAGCAAAGGAACGATTAACAAAAGATCCTTACAGTTTCGCAGTCTTCATATCTCCTTCCGACTTAGGTCTAAAGGTAATCGTTAAGATACCAAAAGATATAGAGAATCATAAGCAGTACTTCCACTCATTAGAGTTGCACTACAACGACAAACACTTTGATACCACATCGAAAAATATTAGCAGAGTGTGCTACGAAAGTTTTGATCCACAGATATACATCAACACTAACAGTAGTGTTTGGGATAAAATAGAAGAGAAGGAGTATCAGCCATTGAACACGATGCGAACAGCAACCATAGCGATCACTGATGAAAATAAGATAGTCGATATTCTTATAAAGTGGTGGACGAAGAACTACCCGATGATCAGTGGTCAAAGAAGTAATAACATGTACGTTATCGCTGCTGCTATGAATGAGTTTGGTGTAAACGAATCCTTAGCTAAGTATGTATTAGGAACGTATTCACAGGAAGGATTTTTAGCATCAGAAATACATGATGTAGTAACTTCTGCTTACAAAAAGAAAGAGAACTTTGGAACTAAGTTTTATGAGGATGAAGTAGCAGTGGCACAGGTAAAGGAGAAATTAAAAAGAGGTGTAACAAAAAAAGAAATCCGCTCTCAATTAGATGATTCCAATATTGACAGCGATGTAGCAGCTCTTCTAATCACACGGTTAGATGAAGAGGTTAAGCGGAATCACTTTTGGGAGAAAAGTAATAAGGGTATAGTGAAGATGATACACATTATGTTTAAAAAATTCTTAGAAGACAATGGTTTCTATAAGTACAGTCCTGAGGGATCCAAAAGTTTTGTGTTTGTTAGAATACAAAATAATTTAATTGATCATACCAACGAACAACAAATCAAAGACTTTGTGTTAGACCATTTATTAGAGTTAGACGATACCACTATCTACAACTACTTTGCAAATGAGGTACGTTTCTTTAGAGAGAACTTCCTTACGCTATTAGCTACGATAGATGTGCCGTTAATTAAGGATGACAAAGACACAGCGTACCTATACTATAGGAACTGTGCTGTAAAGATCACTAAGAATAAGATCACTCTGATAGACTACTTAGATTTAGGAGGGTATGTTTGGAAGGATCACATAATCGATAGAGTATTTAAAGAGTGCGTTCCGATCTGTGACTTTAAGCAGTTTATTAGTAATGTCTGCAACAAAGACGCTGACAGAATTAGATCAATGGAATCTACAATTGGTTTCATGCTACACGGATTTAAGAATCCTTCGTTCTGTCCTGCGGTTATCCTATATGATGAAGTCATCTCCGATAACCCTGAGGGAGGAACAGGTAAAGGTCTATTCATGGAAGGCTTAAACCAAATGAAGAAGATGGTAAAGATTGATGGTAAGCATTTTGATTTTACAAAGTCATTCCCTTATCAATTAGTATCTGCAGATACGCAGATTATAGTCTTTGATGATGTGACAAAGAACTTTAAGTTCGAACGATTATTCTCTGTGATCACTGAGGGTTTAACCTTAGAAAAAAAGAATCAGGATGCGATAAAGATAGGCTTCGATGTATCTCCTAAGATTGGTATCACTACAAACTATGCGATTAAAGGTACGGGTAATTCGTTCGCACGTAGGAAGTGGGAGTTAGAGATGCATCCACACTACACTATGAAGTACAGTCCTTTGGATGAATTTAAGAAGATGATGTTCACAGATTGGGATGATGAAGAGTTCTGTTGTTTTGATAACTTTAATGTCTCCTGTCTACAGGGATATCTAAACACAGGTCTTATTAAAAGTTCGTTTGTGAACTCAAAGATTCGTGACCTGATCATCAACACTTCGCATGAGTTTGTTGAGTGGTGTGGTGAGATCTCAGGCGAAAAGAATCCTAACTTAGTTGTAGGTAAACCATTAATGATTAACGATTTATTTAATGAGTTCACTGATGACTATCCTGACTACTCTTCACGGGGGAAAATTAAATTTACCCGACAGGCTTTTCGAAAGTGGTTGGAGATATACGGTAGATTTTGGACAGGATCTACACCAAATGTTAGGAGAAGTGGTCCAGGTAATTGGATTGAGTTCGCACCAAAAGAAGAAATATAACGCTCAGGTATATGCTGTCGGCGTTTAGCCGAATAGTCATATAACTGTTGTTATTGATCGGTGTTTTTAAAACTTAATAACTAATTTTAATTATGATAAATATAAACGATGTCGTTATTTGTATTTCATCTAATCCACAAAAAACAATTAAAAAAGGGAAAATATATAATGTGTTTTCTAAAGTAATTATGCCGTGTGGCTGCGTGTTTTTAAATGTCGGAGTTTTAGGTGATTATGACGGGAATAAATGCTTAAAACACAATACAAGAAAGGAGGTGATAAATAATGTACTTCTTTTTAATGTAAATCGTTTTAAAAAATTAATATCAAATAAAGACCTACAAAGAATTTTGAATGAAAGGAACGTTAATTTAAGCTGATTAATAATGTACAAGGCTATGCTGACGTTATGGAGTGCAACGGAATATGCACTATACAAATTGTTGTGTGTAGTACGGATTATTAACAAATAAATTTAATTAAAATGATGAATACAAAAGGATTACAAAAAGTAGAAATAGACCAAGAAGCTAAAAAGCTGTATATCTATTACATTCAAGACAACTCACATTTAATGAGTAACCCACCACCGCCACCAAGTTATCTAAGAGAGGTTTACAGCTTTGATAATATGGTGCTAGTAGATACTGAATACGCAGAAGTTGAAAGAAGTAAAGAGGTTATTAAATGGAAAAGTTAGTATTACACACAACGTCCGCATATACGATGCGACGATAGGAGTATACGTTATATGCTCTGTTATATTTTATCACTTTAAAACTATAATTATGTATACAATACTTTGGATTTTAGTATCTGTTAAACTTAGAGAACCTGTTCCTACTATTTTTCAGGATGAAGGGAGTTGGATCAATTCGTGGATCTTCGCAGTTATTATTGATATTTCTTTTTATTATTTATTCACTTTAATTTTTAATTAAAAAACTTAGATCATGAAAGCATTGAATGACATTCTTTTGAAAGCAGCTATTGCTAAAGGGCTAAATGACTACGAACACTATTGGGGTTATAGAGAAGATAAGAAGGGTAATATAGTTAATGATATATTTAAAGCAATAAGAGAAGGCCAAAAACATAATCCTTTTAAACATGCTGATCGGTTAGTATCATTAAACTCATTTATAGATGACTGTATAAGTGCAGGGAAGTATATGAGTGGACGTATAAACTTAGATCAGGAACAGACTATAAAGATAGAGGAAATATTAATGAAGCATAGTGATGAAAAAGCACGTAAGAAAATCCTTAAACTACTAAGTAAAATATGACGAACGAACTAAAGGAATTATTAGTAATACAGAAAGTCTTATCTAAGACCACAGAAGTTACGATAGGAAGAGGTAAGAATGCTATTATCAAAAAGGTTTTCAAATACAAATCAAAAGAAGATGACGAACTCCGCAAAAAAATCAACGCTGAAATTCAGAGACTATCAGGAGAGGATAATCTTAGAGGGATTAGCGACACTGAGGGATAGCAACTTTGTCTATCTATCGATGGAAGTAAGGACAGGGAAGACGCTTACTGCATTAGGGATAGCGGATAAGATAGGAGCTAAGAGTGTTTTGTTTGTGACCAAAAAGAAAGCTATCTCTTCTATCGAAGATGACTACGAACTACTGAAACCAAAGTATAAGATCGTCGTAATAAACTATGAGAGTCTGCACAAATATGAAGAAAAAAGATACGACTTTATTGTATGTGACGAAGCTCATTCTATGGGTGCATTCCCTAAGGCATCAAATAGGGCTAAGATGGTAAAGCGGATCATTCAAAGGAATAAGTGTAAGGTTATACTAATGTCAGGTACACCTACTCCTGAGTCGAACTCACAGATGTATCATCAGGTGTACGGTATTCCTGGTAATCCTTTTAAGAAGTATTCTAACTTCTATAAGTTTGCCAAAGACTACGTAAACGTAAAGCAAAGGATAATAAACTCTTTTAGTATCAATGATTACTCTGACGGTCTACCTTCTATAATGGAGGCGATGAAACCTTACATGATATCGATGACTCAGAAGGATGCAGGATTCTCTTCATCGATAACCGAAGAGGTTCTGTATGTAGAGATGTCTGATAACACATATTATATGATAAAGAAACTCAATAAAGATAGGATATTAGAAGGAATTGAGGATATAGTATTAGCCGACACTCCTGTAAAATTAATGACGAAGCTACACCAAATGTATTCAGGAACAGTTAAGTTTGAGTCAGGGAACTCTATGATATTAGATCTCAGTAAGGCTAATTTTATTTATGATAATTTCTGCGCATGTAAGATTGGTATCTTCTATAAATTTAAAGAGGAACTGAATGCTATTAAGAAAGTCTACGGAGATGATATCTGTACAGATCTAAAGGAGTTTGAAACCACAGATAAAAGTATTGCTCTGCAGATCGTATCAGGCAGAGAAGGTGTGAGTTTAAAGCAGGCAGAGTACTTAGTATACTACAACATAGACTTTAGTGCTACATCCTATTGGCAGAGTAGAGATCGGATGACTACAAAGGATAGAGAAGCATCTAATGTTTATTGGATTTTTGCTAAAGGTGGCATCGAAGATAAAATTTATGATGCTGTAAAGAAAAAAAAGAACTACACTTTGCAGCATTTTAAAAAAGATTTGCATACCTTTATCAACAATGACGGAACAACAGATACAGTCAAAGAAGATAAAGGAATTAGAAAGTAAAGGATACTATGTCATTAAGCTAATTAAGACCAATAAGAATGGTATCCCTGACCTGATAGCAATACCTCCTAACTCAGACGTAGAGTTTTATGAGGTGAAGAAAACAAACGGAGTCGCATCTCCACTCCAATTATTTAGAATAAAAGAACTAACCAATCATGGATGTAAAGCAGAAATATATAAACCCTAAGTTTACTTTATCAGAGTGGTTTGCAGAAACATTGAGTGAGTATCCCGAAAGTATAACAGAAGATATAACTAAAAAAATATATTACTCTATACCTCATATACCTAAGTTAGAAGGGTATACGCAGATTATAGGGGCAACGGCTATTGATTTCTCTACATCGAAACATAAGGATGACGAACACTTTTTCTTTGAAGTGGAACTCCTAAATGAGTCGGGATCAAAGCCAATCTTTTTCGAATTATTAGAGATATCTATGGACGAATACTTAGAGATGTACAAAAACAAAAATACAATTGAATACTTTAAAAAATTAAATCATGAATACTAACGTAATTATATTTAAAATTAACGACCTTATAAATGAGGACATCACTGTTAAAAGCAGAAGAGTTCCCGTAGTATTAGGGCGTATGATAGCAATGCAATTAATGCGTGAACAAAGAATGACATTAGAAGATATCGGAAAGACTTTCAACTTAGACCACTCTACTGTCTGTCATCATCTAAAGAAATTTAATCATGAGGTTAAATATAACGACGATGTATTTGCTATTTATAATAAACTTCATATACCTGTAGCAGAGAAAACTATTTATGAAATGAATAGATTAGAGTTGATATCTATCATAGAAGACTACAGAAAAAAAGAAAATCATGGCAACAACTAAAAGAGAAAAGGTTGATGAATTGTACAGGCAGGACTGTACGCTCTACACAAACTTAGGTAAAGATTCTACTCCCGAAGAAAGGGAAGAGGTAAAGAAAAAATCTTTAGCTATATACCGTGAGATAGAAAAGCTATGCCCGTATTGGGGAGAAATATTATTAAGCGGATTTGACGAATGAGAAAAATATCTACATCAGAGAAGCAAAGAATTATATACATCAATCATTTAATGGCTGACATTAACGGTAAGACTGATGACATATATGAGCATATGATAGACAGAGAATTTCCTGAATGTAAGAAAGACTGTATCGCATTGATCAGAATATTAAAAGATATTATAAATTCATTTGAAGATGATTAAAAGAAAAGAAAGGAAAGAAGATCTGATTCGTGAAGAAAAAGCTATTGAAACTTTTGTCAATCTCTTTGAAGGCAGCTATAAGAAGTTAGGTCCTAATGATATTGACTTTAGAATACATGACAAAGAAGGTAAGTTAATAGGGTACG
>Ga0129324_10002104_pt1 | contig 12403 bp, 17 predicted proteins | sample CPBDNA_7_FD_96879 | JGI IMG/M metagenome (GOLD analysis project Ga0129324, IMG submission 96879) | Freshwater to marine salinity gradient microbial communities from Chesapeake Bay, USA - CPBay_Spr_15_0.2_DNA | ecosystem: Environmental > Aquatic > Marine > Coastal | place: USA: Chesapeake Bay... | reverse complement strand
CCTTGTAAAAAAGACTATATAGACCCGGTTTTGTGTATTTTGAAATACATAAAAGAAGAAAATGTGATTGAAAGTAACCATGATAGTGAATGTGAACTTATTATAGAAGAAAAAACAAATGGAAATGCCGTATATGGTTTTCTTCCTATAATTAAATATGTAGGAAGAACTAAATATTTGTATCCGAATCGAAACTATCTAGATTGTACTTTGGTAGATAAATGGTTGGAAAAATTCATAAAAGTAAAAGAAATGCTACATATGTACAAAGAAAATACGGTTTGTAAAGCTGATTACTTTTCATTATTGAAAAAAGAGTTTGATCTATTCTCTAAACGTTATGTTGGTTCAGTGTCATTGTTTATAGAAGATTTTGATTTCCCGACGATAGCAGATTTTTGCTGGTATTCTTTTTTCGTTTACTGTGTGAACGACACTTGTCATGCTTCATTTATAAATGATTATAAAGATATTTTAATGTATAAAGAATGTATTGAAAAACATATTGAAAATTATGATAAAGAAGAAGAAAGCGAAGGAGAAGAAGGAGAAGAAGAAGGAGAAGGAGAAGAAGGAGAAGAAGAAGAAGGAGAAGAAGAAGAAGGAGAAGAAGAAGAAGGAGAAGAAGAAGAAGAAGGAGGAGGAGAAGAAAATGGAAAAGGGGAAAACATTATAAAAAAAGAAAACTAATTTTTATTGCAAGGATCTTTATATAGTTTTTCAGTATATTTTTTGAAGAATTTATATTCTGTTTCCCGATCATAAGTATTTCGTATAAGATTACTTAGTCTTCTTTGTTCTTCCCAAAAACGAGAAATTTCTTTAGTTGTTTTTTTATTAGGATTTATATAAAATATATAAAAACCACAATCCATATTATTTATTTTGTAATAAATAATAAATATATTTATGAACCAACAAACTTTGTCACAAAAAGAAAGAGTAGGGAAAAAAAAAATAGTGCATTCTAATTGGAGTACAAAAATTTGTGAATGTTGTGATGAAGATTGTGGAATGTTTTTGTTCGGATGTATTTGTGCAAACACAAGTGTCCCTCAAATGTTTGAACGGTTGGTTTCGAAGGGATACTGTTTAGTTTTTACACTTGTTTTATGGACATCATTTTCTTTATCTCTGACAATTCCTTTGTATGTGTATACTGCTTCAAATATATATGGAGTACTTTTTGGTATTTTATCGCTTGTTTCTTTTTTATGTATGTCTGTATTTTTAGTATATAAAGTTAGAAATAGAATCCGAGTTAACAAAAACATTAAAGGTAATAAACTAGACGATTTTTGCACATCATTAGTTTGCTGTTGTTGTGCACACATGCAACATATGCGAGAAGACGGTCTTACAGTAGACACCTACAGTTTGACTTCATCGAATGCCGTTTGATACTCATCTATTTTTATTTTTTTGAATATAAATATATGTTTTATGATAAAGGATTTGCCTGTAGGAAAAGTTCTTCATATAACCGTGAGCGCGTCATCTATAAAAAGTTTTACATCACACAACAATCCGACTTTACAAAGAGATTTAATAACATGTTTTAGGTGTGGAGAACAAGGACACTGGAAAAGTGAATGCATGCTTTATAAGACAAGACTTTGTTGGCACAATAAACTCAGTAAATGTAAAGACGCAGATTGTCCATTTGCACATAGTGAAAAAGAACTGAGAATGCCTTGGAACCCTAAATGTGTAAGGGTAATCAAAAAAGATGGAAAACTAATAACACTCGGATGTGGTTCTTGCAATCATACGTTTAGACAGTGTCCTTATAATAACTTATAAAAATATAAGTTATAAAAGCTTATCGTAATTGTCTTTCGGTGTAACTGGATAACAAAGAGGCGGTATGTCTAAATTTTTTAGGCTCTGTTCCGCACCGGAACATTTTTTTCCTTCTATTACTGTGTATTCACCATCCCATAAAGGTGGTTCAAGCATTTGTCTGAACATGGAAGAACGAACAAGATTTACAAAGTTGCTATCGTATTCGTCATGACGTAAAGCTTTTTTTATTTTTACTGTCAACCAATCTTCTTTTACTGTGTAATGGGACATTTTAGTTGTATTTTTAGTTTACATATTTTTTTACACTGTTTATAATGAACTTTATGAACAAAAATTTTTAAATGAATCAGTTTTGTTGTGTATTTTTTTCAACCATAAAAATGGATAAATTATCGGTCGATAAAGAAAAATATACTGGTGTCTCTAGAACAGAACAGTTGTCAGTTGTTCAAAAAGAGGCACTAAAACTATTTGGAGAGAAAAACCAAGATGATGGTGATGCATTTGCCAAATATGGACCTGTAGGTGTTATTGTTAGATATCCAGACTTTCGTCGATTTCAAAGAATGGAATCAATATAGAAGCAGAGTCTATGAGAGATACACCGCCGGATCTTCATAATTACGCAGCAATGGCTATTATGTTAATTGATGAAAAAAAGTAGTATTTAATTTAATTTTATTTTGTATAAAAAAATAAAATGGGTTTTATAAAGTTTATTTTTCAAGATGATACTTTAGTAGTCAACGCTTCTAGAAATTTTGAATCTTTGGAAAAATTCAACAAATTTTTTAAGAAAGAAGTTGAACTGTTAGGGTCCGTTGGAACTTGGAGTTTGATTGCAGTAGACTTGGATAGTGGAGAATATGAATCATCTCTGGTGACAAAACGAATGAGTAGTGCAAATATCGAGGAGTTCTTGTTAATACATGGATATAAATATGTAGATGGTTTTTTAGTTAAACGTTTGAGTGTCGCAAACGTACGTAAAAATAATAGAAACTATAAATGTTCTTAAAATAGTTTAATGTTTGTAATATGGAACATCGTGAAGTCGTGAAGTATGACATCCGAAACCATACCAAGTTTTAGAATTCCCTTTTAATTCTGAAACGTTTCTTGTAGGTGCTCCTGAACATTTTTTACGATACCAATCGATTACTTTTTCATTCAAAGCAATAGGATTTATGTTTTGTTTTCCATTTTTTTCTTTCCTATTATTTACATTCCACATCAATGGTGGAAAATATGTTTTGTTTGTAGTGTCTGAATAGTTTTTCGCATATTCCCAGTGATATTTTGATATTTTTTTTAAGAATGTTCCATGTGCAAATACAGTTTCAGGACCTGGGTTCACCCATCCCATTCCACCCGGATGGACCATGAACCAGTGTCCTTTTGTCCATGTCATATGTGCAACTGTAATATTTGTTTTCACACAAGTATGTAGTACATATTCTATACTACAGTCACAGGTTTGTGCTTGATTTGTTTTGGTTACACAACGAAAACCTTTTTTCAAGTTTGGTGTATCAAACGTATCATTTTACACACGTCATTTTTTTGGCTAATTTTTGTGAAAATACATTCATCGGACCTGTTGAAAATGGGCCACCTTTTAAATGTTTTTCTGACAGTTCAAAATCTCCTGTAAACTTGTTTCCGTCTAAACACGAATTTATTAGCCCGTACATGAGATATTCTTGTTTCAACATTTCGGGACGTAAAAGATCATAAACTAATTTTTCAAAATGAACATATGTATCATCTTCTGTTTTTCCAATGTAAAGTGCTTCAGGCCATTTGGTACTCGCATACGAAATCCACCACTGTAATTTTCGAAAACATGTACAAGGCATATAGTTATGGCGTCCATCCGATGCATTCGGAACTGCAAGCTCGTCCGGGTATTCTGGAACAAACGTATCGCCCATTAAAAACCGGAACTCTACACTTTTCGGTATCCTTAAAACATCACGCACAAGTTTATTTTTTTCCGAAGAATAAGAAACCATTCCTATCGCAAGTACAAGTTCGTATTTCATTTTTTAAAGAGTATAATTAACAACGTATAATTTGATTATAAAAATGTTTAAATTCACTTATTTTTACAACATGACCAAGTTGTATTCATACAGCATGTATTACATTTCCATTCAATGTTTTTCATCTTTACGTTTCTAGTTTTATTGATGTAAAAGTCAATCGAACTATTTATATTTTTTCTTCCTAAAAAGTGAACAGAGATTGCACGTTTTGTGTAAAATCGTTTATAAACCGGCCATGGTGACATTTGACCGAAACTCATTTCATATACGTTTATAGGTCGAGTCGTTTGATTTACCATTAAACCTATACCTATATCGCTCGGAAGACTACATTTTCGGTAACTGTATTTTTTATAATGTATCAACATTGGTCTCGTCATATCAACCAGTAATTTTTCTTTGTTACCGATTTCCTTTGCAACATCTTTTCCAAAGTATGTAATTGCACCCTGTGTAAAGTAAAGGGCGTTTTTTTTACATGTCCAAATCCAACCTGACCATGTAAATCTTGAGCTAATGTTATAAGATTGTATGTATTGTCCCAAACCAATATAAGATCTTTCCCAATTTAGTTTACTTATAAATATACTGTTTAAAAAGAAGTTCAATCTTTCCACATTGATCCATGTATCTGAATCTTGCCATCCTATAAAATCTGAACCATACTTTTTTGAGGCGTATTTCATCCATCTTATTATTTTGACAACTCATTGAATTGGTCGTTTGGGTGGAGAAAGTGTTCCCAGGTTTGCAATTTTGATTGGAGAAGTTGTTGAATTCTTTATCTCGTGTTCAAAAAAAAGCAAAGAATATTGTGAGATATTTATTCCAGGAGAACGCAATAATATCTTGTACAATAATGAAGCGTCTGTATTACTAGACAAAACACCAGTTACGATACTCATATATTCAAATGTTAATTTTGATATTAAACTTTATTTTTATTTAAAAATATTTTAATCAAATGCATTGTACGGGATGTCCTCAAACGGAAATATATCTATAAATTTATTTTCAAACTCTTTGGACTCTGTCAAAAGATTCATATATGTATTAAACAATGTTGATTCTATTTTTATAGATCCACTGTTTATTAAAAGTTTACAAACTTGTATTCTTTGAGTGGGGTTCAAGTGTATTAAAATTTTACCCCACAATTCCGTCGGTAAAAAAATCATACTTTTTTAACTTGTAAAAAAAATGTTAATCGTAACACTACTTTTGACATCATTTATAAACTTTAAAAATTTCCACGGTTTCATAGAAACATGTTCTGGTTGACGATTAAACAAATACCCTGTATTAAAAAAATTTATAAAAGGTCCAGATGGTGCAAAGCTTTATGATAAATTAAAAATAAGTTTTGTTCCAGGCCATAACCCTGATCTAATAACTACAGAACCTTTAAAAAGAACGGATTTGACAGTTTACAATTCTATGGGTCCTCTTCATGAACTATTAATATCCAACGGTTTTCTTCCCAAGGATGAATTCAAAAATGTTCTTTGTTCGGTCTGGTTGGAGTATAACATATGTTTTAAATTCAAAAAAATAGTTGAAAATGTCTGTAACATAAAGTGTAATAGAAAGGAATTATGAACATATAAAGTAATATGAACGGCTGTTCCTAAAACACTAACAACAGCTGTGAGAAAATATTTTTAAAGTTCGTCTTTTTCTTCCTCTTCTTCTTCTGTATTTTCTTCTTCTGTATTTTTTTCATCATCATCCTGTGTTTTTTCAGGAGGATCCTCGTTCACTTTATTTTTTTCTAAATTTATAATAGCATTATGTTTCTCAATGTATTCTAGTGTATTTTTCTTATATTCTTCCAACTTTTCGCCATCGTCTGTCAGTATAAATTTACCAAAGACTGTTCCGGCCGTAACCTGCCATACTTCAACCGCTACTATAGAATTGTCAGAGTATGTTCCGAATACATCGTTCTCGTCAAAATATGGGTTTGAAACTTGTCTGGGAGACCAAACTCCTTTATAATCAGGATTATCTATCATTTTTTGTTTCCATTCACCCTTCCAATCTGGGTTTTTTATAGTGGGTGGTTCCCAAACACCATCATCTTCTTCGTTCCAATTTTCAGGGATTGTTGCATCCGGATCACTAATCGTTTCAGGAATATCGTCCCATCCTTCAGGTTTTACATCATTTTCATCGGGAATGTATTGTTCGTTTACCCAATCATCGGGCTTCTTGTCAGTTTCATCGTCTATTGTTTTAGGGGGTGTCGGATAATCATCTTTGATACTTCCTTTTTCTACAACATTTTCATTGATTGTGACTGAATATGTTTGATCTTTAAATATGGTAAAACCTAACATACTATATTCATTATTGCCCTGATAGTTTATATTCTTGTTATTTTGTAAATTTTTATCTTTGTGTGACATAATGAGATGAACTTTTTTAGTAGAACCACAAACGTCGGGACCGAACATAATATTGTACTTGTCTTCATTCTCACCACCTTTTAGTTTACTTTGAATTACAGTAGATGGAAACAGTTTTATATATGAGCCACCGCACTGTATATTTTGCGTATTTGAAGTAACATAGTAAAAAGAAAAATTTTTATCATAATTTGAAAAAGTTTCAAACTTTTTAGAAATTGTAAAAAAACGGCTATCGTTAACTGTTTTCAAATAATTGTGTTCGATTCCATCTACAACTGATGAAACGACTTCCCAGTTACCATTTTGTTCCACATCTTTTTTCCAATCTGAAACAACCCATTTTTCTAAACTATCTTTTTCTATATTTTCATATATTGTTAATGAAAGAGCACATACAATAAAGGAAATCATTTTTGCTGTCGAAACATATTATAATCGTTAAAACTGATTATAATATTTTTTAATCAGAATTAAAGTATAACATATACAAAGAAAATGTCTGACTTTGAAAATATTGTAAACTTGGTTAGAAATAATCCCCAAAATGAGTTGGAGTTGAGATTTGGTAAACAATTAAACAACAAATTTTGTTCAGGTGTAAACTATAATATTTTTCAAGAAATACACGAAGATTTAATGACAAACGAAGAAGTAAAAAAAATAGAATGTTGGCATGAGACAATGGATGTGTTTTTTGATCATGATAACAAAGAAATGAGAACTAGAGTAAGTTATTCTAGTGACAATATGACAATCGGAAAAGAAACGATTATAAAAAAAAAGTTATCATCACTTTTAGTAAAGTGTGATTCAAATGAATATGATTTTAGAGTATCAGTTTCAAGTGAAGAACACGTTAAAAACGAAAATTTACCGTCTATAGTCGACCCAAAGCATATAAGACTAAAACATTCAAAAAGCTTTTTTTTGCTAAAAAACAATGTAAATGTATGGAGAATAGATCTTAGTAAATGTTGGTCATCGAACAGTCGCACAAATGTTGAAGAAAAACAACATACAGAAACTCCTATTTATGAAGTGGAATGTGAGCTTGTTGACACTGACGTATATTTAAAATCTAATGATAATTCTCATATAATTAAATCTATTATAATGAAAGGTCTAGGACTTGCGGGAACACCAAATTTAACTTATTCGCTCTGTAAATGAAAATTTCTAAAACTGTTGTTAACTTCACTTTCCAATGAATTGTATGTATTTTCTAGGTATTTAACATTTAGTTTTGTTATATTTTTTACTCCATGGGAATTTGAATAATGTGTTAGTTTTTCTACAAAATCATCGAATTCCAAAAAATAAGTTCTATTTCTTTTACAACATAGGACGTACATTTCACAAATTTCTTTATGTGTTTTTATTAAGTTTACAACTTTAGTTTCTTGGTAAGGTGAAGCATCGTACAGGTTCCGCTGATCTATGGTGTTTGGTTGTGTTTCGGTTATTAATTGTTGATCCGGTACAATATCATAATTTTTTTGATTGTCGTAAACCATTTCTAAATCAATGATAGTTGTGTCGTCTATGCGAAGGTTATAGCATTCTGACAACACCGAAAAAATTTTTAAAAAATAATTTTTTAAATAATAGTATGCACTATTTAAAAACATTTATTTTTATGATTTTAAATAATAAAAATTTGATTATCAAAAATGTACAGTTGGTTCGTACTGCATACTTGTTTTGTTTTTACTGTATTTTATAGAAAAAAGTGAATTTTTGAGATAGTTCGAATAAACTGGTGATGAAAGACTGTATATCATTTTTATCTAACTTTAATTTTTTTTTAAATTTTACAAACTATTTTTATTTATTTTATTATAAAATATAAAATGAGGGACACTGTTTATAATTTTTTTAGAGCGGTACCTGGAGACGGACCCGGTGATGGAATTCTTCGTTCCGGTGGGAACAGACAACGAAAAAGAAAAGCTGATGTGATATCTCATAACGATAAAACACCAGTTAGTATACAATTCAAAATAAACATTTTCGTGGGTGATGTACAAGAGTATGTATACGAGAATAATAGGGGAAAAAAACCAAATTTTTTAGTTTTTAAATATGTTCCACGCTCAATTATAGTGAATGGCAATACAACGCCGGATGTTCATGAATTTATCGAAGCATTTGAAGAGTCAAACCCAAGTTTTAAGGTGAGTCTTGATACCTCACGAATAAAGACTCACAAAAGCGTTGAAAATATGACTTTTTGTAGGATAAACGAAATAACTATTATGAATAAAAAAGTAAATAACATACTGATACAAATATCTGACACTAATGATTCTCCGGCAAGATTAGATATGAAGCGGACATCATTAAGTTTTACTATACATGCAGAATTGACTCCGGAACAAACACATGGTAAAGTTCTCTTTTAATTTTTAGAATGCAAAAATCTTCATTTTTCACCCCATTTGAAATTACCTTTCTGAAAATCTCTGCATATTTGCTTTGTTTGATTTGTGTTTCTTCTGTCGGTATCTTCTAAAATTTTAGGTTCTCTCGGTTGATCGATAATAATATTACTTAACCCCCAAACAGTTATTGAAATTCTAGGTTTATTTTTTTGAAGTTCGAATGGTAGGCGTTTATTCTATGAAGATAAGTTTTAGACATATATATTTTTTATATTTTTATTTTGATTTTAAATTAGGAATCGTTTGAGATGACTAGAGTCCCGTTGTGAATGTAGGCGACACCGACTCGTGTGATCTCTTCATTTTTGTAGACGACACCGACTCGTGCGATCTCTTCATTTTTGTAGACGACACCGACTCGTGCGACCTCTTCATTTTTGTAGACGATACTGCTGTAAAAAAATGTTTTCAACAAATTTTTTTTATGATCTCCCCAACGATCTTATTAATTATGTTTATCAACATATTCATAAAGAATATTTGAAATATGTACATATAGAAATTAAATATGGATGGCCATTATGTAGGAAACTGGTTTATAAAGATAAAGTTCATACTTTTTTTTTAAACTCTGAAATGTCAAATGCTTCAGTGAAGACATTTTATGCATATATGGATTTTAAGAATGGAAAAAGTAAACATATTTCTACTGATAATGTATATGTTAGTTTGGATCTTTTTTTATAAATTATACTTCGTAAGTAAAAAAATTATATGTGTAAAGTTTATTCTTCATCCCAAAGCCGTCTGCGACCAAACCCCTCATTCGCCGGGTCATCATTTGAACCACTCGGATCTTGGGATGAACTGCTCGGACCTGGGGCAGCAGACGTTGAACGCGTAGAGTGTGTAACTTCTTCTGGTTCATAAACAAGGTAGAACTCATTAATATTAGTAACAGTCGACGGCAGTAGTTCTTTATAATAGTAACCGGTTATTAGATCTTTAGTTAATTGATATTGTAAAATCTGTTTGCTTCCATCATCGTTGAGCACTTCCACAGCTAGGAATCCCATTTCATTGTGCCTGTATATATTACTACGAGGATGTATTGATCTGAGTTCATTTATTAAACGTACAATTTCTTTTTCATGCGATTCTTTTGGAGGAGGTGTTACCATTCTCAAAGCATCTAAATTTAATTTCATAGGATCATCCATAGAACTTTTTTTCCCATTTTTAATTCTTTTTATTTTACTTCTAGTATTATCGTCTGCGCCGGATGACTCATCAGAGTCCGGAGGATCGTTCATTACTTCATCCGATGAGTCATCCGATGAATCACCCGAGTCGGGGCGGTCATCATTCATTCTTCTTTTATCCCACGCACTCCCATATATGTTTATAGTTTCTCTCATATTTTATAGTTTAAAAATATTATAATACTTGAACTTTTTTACTGTACAGAAATAACCAAAACACCCCATATGTACAATATATAAGAATAAATAATCAACAAAACTTTTTTAAAATTTAGATTAAAAACCGTCCAATCTTGATATACAAAAATACCAGCTGCACTGAATGTGATTGTACAAAACACATAATGAACTGGCACCCATCTGGTTTGATGATTTTTCAAAAGCCCTTGTTGCTCTACAAAAGCAGCTGCCCAAATTCCGGTGAACGCCGTAATACAACCGGAGGTATATAGTAACCAGTTTTTTAAAGTATAATAGCATCTCGTATTCTCACAGTCGTTGGGTATAGATATTATTTGTAAAACAAATGCTCTTGCCCATATAATTGTAATAGAACTTACACACGCCGCATATAACGCAAATGCATAAATATTTAGTTTTTCAGTTTTTTTAATAAAGTATATGTAATGTATGAATAATGACACAAGCAAAACACTTGCGTGAAACGCTAGACTATCAAAACTCGTCAAAAAAGATACAAGTTTAGAAAATGATTCTATTTTTTTTCCGGGTGGGGTTACTAAACCGTTTAAAAAACTTGCAGTGACGATACTTGCAACGCCGTACCAGAAATTTGTTGTAATTCGTTCTTTTTTTCTTGCGAAAAACGCTATTCCTATTATTGAAAAACTGCTTAATCCCACTGCCACATTTGACGGTAAAATGCTAAATGATACAGACCCGAACAATTCTGCAACAATCAGCATTATAAAACCCAAAATCCATTTTTTTTCACGAATATAGCTATCTGGATTGTTATCTAAAACGTTTTTCTGGATGCTCGTTGCAAATGAGTTTAAAAAGCCTGCAAAAATAGAAAATAAAAAACCCCAATAACTTGACAGTTCCATTTTTATAGACACTAAAAATAAAATATATAAACGTTATGAACTATACTCGTATTTCAAATTATAATGTAACGTTTGATCGTATTGTATATAATACTTGGTTTTACTAGTAATCGGGTAGTTCTTTTCAAATCCAGTACCGTTACCGACACAAACATTATTAGATGTTAAGAAAACAATACGAATACCCAAAGTCGACGTTGCTAAATTTTCGAATAGCGAATTGCATGATTCATTTGATATGGAAAATGGGACGTATTTGTAACTACGAACTAAAGTGTTTGTGAACGGAATATTATCAGAAAATGAAATATTCGATGAAACGCCTTGATATTCATTGGGTATTATAAGTGAATTTAAATAATTAGGAACTTGTAATATTACAACATAATTTAAAAACGGTTCAAGTTCATAATCTGTAGTTTCATTGCATTTTTTTTCAGGTGGCCATCCGTATTGGTGTATACTTATGCCACTTGTAATTATTTTGCTACAATTGGTACGAGCATTTATTGATGGGACATCTAACAAATGATAATATTCATTATTTTTTACTAATGAAGTAGATAATGGATATGTAAACGGTGGCAATAAAGGTGGTGGCAATAAAGGTGGTGGCAATAAAGGTGGTGGTAATAAAGGTGGTGGCAATAAAGGTGGTGGTAATAAAGGTGGTGGCAATAAAGGTGGTGGTACTAAAGGTGGTGGTAATAAAGGTGGTGGCAATAAAGGTGGTGGCAATAAAGGTGGTGGTAATAAAGGTGGTGGCAATAAAGGTGGTGGTTTAGGTGCATTTCCTGATGCATACGGAGGTGGTGAAAAAGTAACACAACTAATCGAAAGTTCAAATGGTACCCATTGACCTGATAAGTAATGATTCCAAGTGAAGTTTCCGACAGGAGTCGATGAAGTATTTGAAAATCTATATGACCTAATAATATTATTGAATGGGTTAGGACCAACGCCCCAAAACATTGATCCTGACGAAGTTCTGCGATAAGATAAATAATATTCTAACAAAGTTTGACTTCCTTCGTGGTAAACGTAGTATTCGTCGACATTTCTCATTATTAAATTATTATAGTTTTCAGTACCCGCAACAGAAGTAGAAGTTGCAAGACGTATATATCGACAACATGAACTACATACGGAATTTTGAGGAGGCGGTGGTGGAGGGGGGTGACTCGGTAAACTTGCATCATGAATCCCATGTATAATTAATGAAACTTGGTTTACATTTCCATTATACTCGTTGTCGTATATATCTTCGATTTCAACAGTCCATAATCCATAACTATTTTCATCCCAAAAAGCATTTGATAAATATGTAAGGTCACTATTTATAGAAGAAGAACCATATACTGTATCATACTCATAGTATGTTGTAATCACATCGTTCAAGGTATCAAAAAACGTAATATCTGGTTT
>Ga0129324_10002103_pt1 | contig 12405 bp, 16 predicted proteins | sample CPBDNA_7_FD_96879 | JGI IMG/M metagenome (GOLD analysis project Ga0129324, IMG submission 96879) | Freshwater to marine salinity gradient microbial communities from Chesapeake Bay, USA - CPBay_Spr_15_0.2_DNA | ecosystem: Environmental > Aquatic > Marine > Coastal | place: USA: Chesapeake Bay... | reverse complement strand
GTTAGAAGTTGTTCAAGAGTAGCATGTTTATTTTCGACTATTTTGTTTATTCCGTCAACTGTGTCTTTGGGGGTATTTATGAAGTTTGTTATCAGGATCATTATTTATCAGTAAGTATATTATATTGTAAACTGTCGAAATCTGTCCATTACGTTCGTTATGTCTGTCTGCGGTTAGATTATTATAATAAATGTTATATAGCTTATCCTTACTAATTATGCGCGCAGACATGTTTTTCTGTTCTTCACTAGTCATCAGTTGTATACGAGGGTTTTTATCATGAATGTTCAGTGAGGTATATGTAGGCATTACCGACGAGATGTAATTAAAATATTGAATAATATATATAATATTAAATGATATAAAAAATCCCTAAATATTTTTTATCTTAACAGAAACACCCAAAAATTGAAAACAGGTTAAATAGTAAGTAACATACAAAGGTAGAATCTGAATTGTATTTTACTGTATACCGTACATATATACGCGTTTATTAATAACATATCCTCTGTGGTAATAGTCTGTATACGCTCGCTTCGCTCGCTGTGTGAAAAATGGTAAAAATCTGTGAACAAACATATCCAGTAAAGAGTGCATTTGATGCATATTTCCAGGATTATCCGTTTCCATTAAGTCCATTTCAAAAGCATGCGATAGAAGCAATTGTAGAAGGACATCATGTGTTGGTGACTGCACATACTGGTTCGGGTAAAACATTACCAGCGGAATTTGCCATTCGACATTTTGTACAGAAAAAGAAAAAAGTGATATATACGAGTCCAATTAAAGCATTATCGAATCAAAAGTATTATGAGTTCTCTCAAAAGTTCCCAGATATTTCCATAGGTTTATTTACAGGAGATATTAAGACAAATCCAGAAGCGGATGTATTGATTATGACTACTGAAATTCTGATGAATACGTTGTTTAATCATGTGTATAATCGAGAGAATACTGTAGAGAATATGTCAAGTGGTGAGTCTACAGATGTACAAGTACAAGCACAGCCCCAAATGACATTTCAGATGGATTTCGAGAATGAATTAGCAGCAGTTGTATTTGATGAAGTGCATTATATTAATGATGAAATGCGTGGGCAAGTATGGGAAAAGTCTCTCATGATGCTTCCTGTACATGTACAGAAAATCATGTTATCTGCGACAATTGATAATGCTAAAGGTTTTGCGGAATGGTGTGAATCTGTACATCCACAATCGGACAAGCAAGTCTATTTATCTACGACATCGACACGTGTAGTTCCATTAAGTCATTATGGTTTCATGATTGCAGGAGAATCGAATATGAAAATGATAAAAAACAAGGAAATCCAGCAAGAAGTCCGTAAGAATACCAATAAGTTGATTCCTTTACAGAATGACAAGGGGATGTTCGATCCAACTGGAAAAGGATATTTAACATTAATGTCTGTACAGAAGCATTTGGCGGACCATCGTTTGACATTACGACGGAGTCATGTACTGAATCAGTTGGTTTTATATTTGAGAGACCGTAATATGCTTCCGGCGATTGCATTTGTGTTTTCCCGTAAAAATGTGGAAGTGTATGCAAAGGAGATAACAATCCCATTGTTGTCAGAAGAGAATGAAGAAAGGACGAAAATGCCGTACAAGATACAAAGGGAATGTGAACAGATTATTCGGCGTTTACCGAATCACGAAGAATATTTGCAATTACCGGAATATATTGAAGTGATACGTTTACTGGAAAAGGGAATAGGGATTCATCATTCAGGAATGATTCCGATATTGAGAGAAATAGTAGAATTATGTATTAGTAAGAAATATGTGAAATTGTTATTTGCGACGGAATCGTTTGCGATTGGACTAGATTGTCCGATAAAGACTGTTGTGTTTACTTCTCTCACAAAGTATGATGGAAAAACCGAGAGAATGTTGGAACCGCACGAATATACGCAGATGGCAGGAAGAGCGGGTAGAAGAGGGATTGATACGGTAGGGCATGTAGTGCATTGTAACAATCTATTTAAAATACCAGACCGTGGAACATATTTGACAATTTTACGGGGGAAAGCGCCTGCATTGGTGTCGAAATTCCAGTTATCTTATGAGTTAGTATTGAATGTAATCAAGTCGATGGATGTGTCGGTTTCATTGGAAGCAAGTAAAGAAATGGACCAGCGTTCTCTCGTGAAAGAGTTCATGGAGAAGAGTATGATGCATATTGAGTTATCAAAGAATCAAGATGCATATCGAGAGAAAATTGAGAATAGCAGTAAAGAATTATGTTGGGGTGGACAAACTCCGCAGGATATTTGTGAGGAATATTCGGAATTGGTGGCGAAAGAAATGAAGGTGGTAAACAAGAAACGGAAGGAAGTCCGTAAAAGAATAAATGAGATTGATGATTTGTACGGTAAAACATTGAAGGCGGATATGTTAGTATGGAAAGGGCGTGCGAAGAAGTTATCAGAGCATGAAACGAATGTGGATTATTTACAGTATTTGGAGATGAATCATGTGTATACGATTGACAAAGTATGTCAACTATTGGTGAATCATGAATTTTTGGAGGAGACGAAACCGCCGAAATTGACGGAATTAGGAGAGATGGCATCATATATGGCGGAAATTCATCCAATGACATGGTCAAATGCGATTATGAAGAAATGGGATTTTATGCGGGAGTTTACAGTAAAACAGATGGTAGGTGTATTTTCATGTGCAACTGATGTGAAAGTATCGTCGGATGTAAAGCGGGATATTCCGCATAGTGAAGATGGATGGTTGCAAAGTAGGATAGTAGAATTATGTGATTTATATGTACGATTGCAAGGGGCAGAACATGATATTGGATTAGACAGTAGAAATGGTGATGAATATGAATTAATGTATGATATTATTGACGAATCAATGGCTTGGTGTGATTGTAGTACAGAATTGGAATGTAAAGAATTTATACATAGTAGGTTGACACCAAAAGGGATTTCTACAGGTGATTTTGCGAAGGCGATGCTAAAAGTTGCGACGATTACGAGAGAGATGTCGTCGTTTGGATTGATGATGGATTTCTGTAAAGAACAGGTGGAATGGTTGAATAAGTTGTCTCAAATAGAGGGGTTAGTACTGAAATATATTGTTACGAATCAGAGTCTGTATGTATAGTGGGATGTTCGGGGGGATGAAATGCATTATTGAATTGTATTTGTGTAATACCATATTTGATCATATGGTCGATAGTATCTTGTTCTTTTTTACATAAGTTGTCTTGAATGAAATTGTGTAGTTGTAAATGATGATATTGTTGTGATTCTGGGTCGGTGTATTGTTGTAAAGGATATAATTGGCGGGTATCGGAATAGGTTCGCATATAGATTTCATTTTGAATGTAGATATTGATTTCGCTGTATTTGGTGTAAAAGGATTGTTGGTGTTGTAGTTTCTTTTGTCGATGATTATTGATGATAGTCGATGGAGATGGAGATGGAGATGGAGATGGAGATGGAGATGGAGACTGTGAGGAGGAGGAGGAGGAGGATGAGGATGAGATGACCATAGTAATGAGAAAGTAAAAAATAAAAAGTGTATATGATATGTAAATATGTATATACGTTTGAGTGCGTATGTATACATAGAAACGTATAGTTGAGGGGGAGGTAGTAGAATGTCGAAAATGGTTCTTACAGTAACGATTGGATTACGTTTTCCAGAGTCGACAAGTGTAGAGAATGAGCGTAAGGTATTTCTATTGAGTATGAATGATGCAAAGAAATCGGATTTTTTACGTAATATGTTGGATACTGAAGAGTTTTCGCAAGAGAATGATTATGAATATGTTCATGAGACGGATGAAGTATTCTGTAAAAAGAGTGTGTCGGAGTATGATAAATATTATGAATTTATAGTTCCTCCATCATTGTACAAGTATGCGAGATATTGTGATGTGAAATATTTCATGGATTTATGGAAAGGAAAGGAGGCGATGCATAGTTATTCTTTACAGGATAACTATAGGTATGATTATAAAACTATTGCGAGATTGAGTCAAGCGTTTACATTGGATGAATCATTGGAATTTGCACGGATATTGAATGAAGAATATCATCCATCGAAAAAGTAGGGAAATGATGATGACGTGACCGGCGTGCATTCGCACGCCGAAATGTCCGCCCGAAGGGCGGTCGGACGCATCAATCACAAGTATTCTCTGTAAAAAATACATATATAAGATATATGCGGTATAGGCGGTATATGCTGTAAACATACACATATTCTACTTTTTGCATTGGTCTCTGTATATGACAAGTCATCCGTGGTCCAAGGTATTCGGATATAGTGTAGGAGGTGCATTCACATTAAGTGTATTAGATGTATGTTTACGGGAAGTATGTCTACACATGGTACTACCTGGGTATGATGTGCGTTTATGGAGACAAATACGTAATTGGAAATCTTATGTAAATGGTGGATTATGTATAGGATTTCTAATAGGTCTGTACAAAGCACAAAGAGATTGTAAGATATGTGAATGTTAGAGTGAAACAAGTGGGATTGGAGTTATAGAAATACATAATTGTTGTATTCGAATATAATAAACCAGAATATGATATATATCTATCCATTTTTATATCATATTCGTGTTTTTGTTGGACACACGTACGTATGTATTTGTGGTGTATCTCTCTTTTGGCTCTATCATCGGTGTATGGTCTCTCGTATGATTGTTATATTCCGGAAACTCCTGGAATGGATCGCCGTAAAGATACATCGGTTTGGTCATTGGCGCAATTCAACGTAGAATGGTTATTTACAGAGCCATTTAAAGAATGTCCAGGTGAAGGTTGTTCATGGAATAATACAGAATCTGCCATTTTACATTTAGAGACAATTGCGAAACGGATTGATGTATTAGATGTAGATACGATACATTTGTGTGAAGTGGAGAGTTGTGACCAGTTACAGGAGTTGATTTCTCTCATGGATTCCAGTAAAGGATATAATGGGTATATGATTAAAGGGACGGATTCTTATACTGGACAAAATGTGGGATTATTGACTCGGATTGACCCAGATGGACCATTAGAGAGAACTGAAGTGAGGAAAACGTTTCCCATTTCTGGAAGTCAATGTGGATATACAGGAGAATCAGATACGGAAGGTGTGTCGAAACATATGATTGCACGGTTTACTGTAAATGAACAGTCAGTGATGTTAGTCGGGGCGCATTTGTTGTCTCAACCTACATCGGCGTCTCCATGTGCAAAACGGGAAGCGCAAGCGGAAGTTCTGTATGAAATCATGTATAATAATACATTATTGGCGAATGATTCGGTGCAGAGTTCGATGATATTATTAGGGGATTTGAATGATTTCGATGGAGAGATATTGGATATAAATGGAAACAAGCCTTTATCGCAAGTATTGGATATTGTAAAAATGGATGGGCATATGCAATCGATTGCAAGTTTGGAGAAAAACGAGACAAATCGGTATACGGAATGGTGGGATGAAAACGAGGATATGTTTGTACAGTCCAGTAAAGAATTGTCGATGATTGACCATGTGTTGGTATCTGCAGATTGGTATGTACGAATACAGAACGTGGAATATTATCATGCATATGAGACAGAAGAACAAGGGGATGTCTCATATGATAGTGACCATTTTCCGGTAATTGTGGAATTTGCTTTCGAATAATATTTGTTTTTATACTACATCATGTTATTCGGTCTTACGACACCAATGATTATGTCATCATCGTATCGGTGTCTTCTTCGGTTTCATCATCGGTTTCATCATCGGTGTTGTGTATATCGTTATGTTCAAACACAATATAGTCAATCATATCTAGTGATTCGGATTCAGGGGAGTTTGGTTCAATAAAATGACTGTAATGTAGACGGGACTGGATTCCGTTGTTGTTCGCATATTGGAACAAAGTTTCTGATCAATTTATAACCTATAACTGTCGGGTTATAAGATAAAGAATCATCTATGGTATAATGCTCACTGGAATTATCTATAAATGAATAATTCAATCCGTCGGATGTACTGGAAGAATACATTGTAAGTACATTACATTTTTCTAGTAAAAATAATTTTATATGTTTTTACTGGACGAGTTTTTAGTTCTTGATTGGTGTATTTTACTGTAAAGAAATTGTCTCGGGATTCGGATGTTTATAAATGGTTTCAAAAGTATATGCAATATATTCATATGGATGTTCGTATTTTGAGACAGTTGGTTGTTGTGCATACTGGATATCTGCAAAAGAAGATGGATTCGGTTTATACTTTGCATAAAAATCGCCTAATGTATCATGAGTATATCTGTAAGAATCTACATCTGGATTTGCAGGGTCTTGGAGTTGTTGTCTCGTTTTCTGTGTATTTCGAGAGAATCCCATTTTTTGTAGAATCATGGGCATTTCTTTTGCATGTATTTTCTGGTATACATGAGTTTGTTCATGAATCAATAATTTGCATAATTGGTCTAATGAGAGGTTCTGTATAATGGATTCCGAGAGAACAATGACGTCGGTTGCACGTGTATGTGGGAAACCATTCTCGTATTTTTTACTGGAATCACAGGTTATGGCGAATTTCCATGGAATCTGTAAAAAACTGCTAATCGAAATTCCTAATATGTATTTGTCTCGGTGAGGATGCAAATCTTGTTTAATGGATTTACAGGAATCGAATAATTTCTTTTTAATGGATTGAGAGACGGAGGGGCAAAAGGCGGATTGTGCGATGGAAACATATTCGGTAATATTGGATGTATTACGGATGTTCAGATCATTTTGAGAGAAATAGGCGAAATATCCATCTGTATCCTGTAGAATTAATTGGTCGGTTGGTTCTCTCGAAGTTTCATTCAGAATATTTATAGGTGAATTCGCATCATCATAAGGTGATATTCCTGTAAAGGATTCAGGTGATTGTTGTATATGATTGGTTGAAAGTGTGTCATATATGGTAGAAAACATAATTATAAATATGAGAGACATGGAAAGCCATGTGAATATGGATTGCATAGTGGATTGCATAGTGGATTATGTTATATATTCTTACAGAGTTTTGTCGGTTGTATGTGTATGTCTATGTCTATGTCATATACTGTAAGAATATATATCGTTTTTTACTTTTTGAGGGTAAGCAAGTATAAGAATTGGTTGATATGTACAATCATATCATCACGGATGGTAAACAAGTCGGAATCGTTTACAGGATTGAATGTTCTCTCCAAATCGACTAAAAATTGTCGGAATTCCATGATTTTATGTGTAAAGTCTTTATTATTGGAAATATCGTATAATTTCAAATGATGCTGTAACATATTGATTCGGCTATTCGTTTTTCCCATGAGAACTTCTACAAATTGGTCGATATTTTCCGAGAGATGTTTATGAAGTTCATCTGTAGCTTTATGTGTTGCATAGGATTCGGTTTTCCAATGATATAATTTTATCATATTGAGAGTCTGTAAGAATTCGGAGACGATTTTATCATGTTTCATTTTTTTATAAATAGCTCTGAATTTGCGGGTCCCTTTTTTGTATTTTTTGTTGATGGGAATTTTATTATCTGATTTTTTAGTATAAGATTGTTTGGATGATACATGTGGGGTGTTCTGTCGGGAGCTTGATGTGTCTTTCTTTTTTGGCATGTCGGATTATTGAGTATACAATACAATACAATACAATACAATATAGGGAAGTAAATATAATTATTATTTACAGTAATGAGAGAAATTATTGTAGATAATATCATCGTATTCTATTTTTTGTTTTATTCTTTTTTAAGATTACCAATGATAGTTTGAGATAATTTGTCGAGATTTGTCTCGGAAGGTGATTCTGTAGAAGGATTATTGGGAAGTTCTTCTGCAGGGTCGAGAGATGTGGTTGCGGCGGTGGCGGTGGATGTTTCTGCATTGGATTCTGTAGATATCAGTGTAGGTGGGTTATTGTTTGTGCAGTTGTCATTGTCATTAACATCATCATCATGGTCATCATGGTCATCATCATTGGAAATGTCTAAAAGGGTTTGTTTGAGTGGTTTCATGAATTGTACATCCATATTTTGGTTTTGCATAATACATAATCCGACATGTTTTACATTTGAGAGAGTATTTAGAATGGTGGAGTATTCTGCGGTACATACGACTGATTTTTCGCTTCGGAATTGGATTTTGTAAAAACAATATGGAGGTATGTACAGGATTTGTCTCGGATATACCCAGAACTCGATAGGTTTTTCAGAGATATTTGGAGGAAGTGCCCAGAATTCATATGTTTCATAATTATGCAAAGGTTCTAGTACAGAATGCATGTCGAATGGATACATGGTGACTTTGACTTCTGAATCAGCAACAAAAAGATATTTGGATGAGAGATTATGATAGTAAAATGGTGTACTGGTGCGTTTAGATGCAAAGATTGTCTCGTATTTGGAATATACACAATAATCGGGTTTCAGTAAAATATCCCAGCCTTTTGTGCAGGGTTCCATTAATGGATGGTGATGTCCGCTGATGCCGCCATGTTGAGAGACGGCGAAGAATCGGCTTTGTTTATCGGTATCCAGTAAAGATTTGGCTTTATTATAACCAAGGACGACGTGTTCGACATTCGATTCAGCATTGGTATGTGCATGGAGATAATCACGAATATCTTTTACATGATATTCGACTTGTCCATATGTTGCTAAATCGGGGTGTGTTAGTATAGGTATATTGGGAGTTTTCTCTTGATTAGTGACAAATGGTTGTCTCGCATCACATGTATCTAAAAAATGTTTTTTACTGGTATAATCGATTTCATAGATTTGGATGTCATGAGGATATTTGTATTGGTGTTGCAAGTGAATGTATAAAAAGAGGATGGCAATGAATAAAATGAGAGAAAACCACATGAATAGTATTTGTACAGTATATAATGTAAAAAAATATAGATAGGTATTGTTCAACCTATTTTCTGAAAAATTGATTAATCTCTCAATAGAAAGTGTATTCTGTAAAAATATAGGATACGTTGATTTATTGTGTATTGAAAAAATGTTTATATCAGAAATCCATTTCTCGAATATCTCGGAATCGGTTGTGTTTACAGTGGGACAGAATGCACAGGATAATATAGAAGTGATTCGAAAGGCATATCCAAATGATATATGGTTTCATGCAGAGAATGAGTCTTCATGTCATGTAGTTGCGCGTATTCGTACAGGATTAACTAAAAAACAATTACATACAATTATAAAATATGGTTGTGCACTATGTAAGAATCACACCGCAAAACTGAAGAAAAAGATTCATGTGGAATGTATTTATACAGAAATTCGTAATGTAGAAATACCAGAAGGGGCGCCAATGGGGACAGTAAATACATCAAAGTGTAAATATATTACAGTATAGAGAAGGATAATTTTGGCATTTGTGGCATACTTGGTATTTTCGCATTATGCATAACACCTAGGAATAGTAAGAAATATAGTATATACATGACTTCCATATATACTATGTTTTTTGTACGGAAGAAGATGCAAATGTATGCGAATAATAAAATGTTAATAAAAAATAAGATGCCTAATATACAGCTATGCATCAGTACACTGTAAAATCCCATAAAGATTAATATGACAAATAATGAGCTGACGGCGAATACGGTATGCGTCCATAATTGGAATTGTTCGGGTGCATATAAGAGACCGAAAGTCGAGACGATTAAAATGGCGGAAAACAATGTGATCTCTCGGTGTTTCATGAAAATATATGCTAAAAAGAAGAATGAAGTAATAACAAAACATTGTATGAATAGTTCGTTTCGTTTACGTAATTCACCGATGAAGGATGAGAGAGTGGTACCATAATTTGATATTTCGGTTTCATGTACTGTAATGAAATATGTGTATGGTAAAAAAGAGAGAAGGAACAGTAGGAATATAATGTCTATATTTTTCAGTTTCATTGGTGATGTTGTGGTGTGATGTATTATCTTTACAGGATGTGTATGTTATATATACTGTAAAGATACATTGATGTATGTGGTGATGTATGTGGTGATGTATGTGGTGATGTATGTGGTGATGTATGTGGTGATGTATGTGGTGATGTATGTGGTGATGTGGGTATAATTACAATTCGTTGTCGTCAATACGGGGTGCAATGTAAAAGCACATTTCAGATTTGTCGGATTGGGATTCATCCTCGGTACATCCGAGGTCATATCGGACTTTCATGGGATAATTGCCACTGATGCCAATCATGATATGTTTCGAGATTTTTTGATAGAGGCAAATGTCGTGCATGTATTTCAATGCAAAGCTGATGGATAATGTCTCGCCTTCTTCGATTGCATATTCTTGTAAATCTTCGATTGGGATGTTGGTCATCATTTTACCATGTTCGGGGCTGTTTGAGCTCATTTGTATGTGTTCTTCTGTACAGTCGATAGTGACGGTTTCGCCAAAAATACGTAATTGGTTGATGAGTGTGGCGAATGTGGTGCTTTCGAGAGAGAAGTCGGCTTGGTGGTCGATATGTGGAATATCCATAAGGTCATATTCGATATCCATTAGTGGGAGTTCGAAATGTTTGTCGAAAATGGTTTTATTGGGGGATTTCTGTAAAAGAATATTCAAGTGTGAGGTACTTGGATTGGTTTCGAGAACTAATTCTTGGCTTTTGTCTCGGATGTTCATAATTTTGAAGAACATGGATGTATGAATGCCGATGGTGGTTGTACCATAACCAGGTTCGTATAAATCGAACCAGTTTTTAGGGAGTCGGATTTCGAATACAAGTACACGTCCGTTATCCATACTTTGAATAAACATTTCGTCTTCTTTGAACATGATATTGAGACAATCGGTGAATTGTTTCATGTGTTGGAATATAGACACGAATGTCTCGCATTTCTGTAGATTTGATATTTGAATTTTCATGTGATGGTGTGTACAGTAAAAGATACAGCAATGTATGCTATGGTTTTTATATGACTTGTGTTCATGACATATTATGTAATTCTTGTAATTTCACGTCACTTTCTTGTTTACTGAAATACCGGATTTTCGGGATAATTTGTCGGATGATTGGATGTAGAATGGTACGGATTTGTTCGACAACTGCAGGTGTGTGGTATACGACTAGACTATCCATTTGTTCTGTCATTTGAGTGGTTTCTTCAAATAAGCTTTTGATGGCTTCAAAGTATCGATGTGCAGCGGAAATGGTAAAGGATGCTAGATTAATATGGATTTCAAAAGTAGAATATGTGCATAGAATTTTGGAAGAAATAAGATCCTGTAAATAATATTGACAATAACCATAGTTATCAGGCATACCAAACGTTTTGAAAATAGGGTAATTAAAGAACACTTTATTGGTATTTGGTAAAACATATATAGTGAGTGGAATAATCCGTTCGTAATCAAGTTCTGTACATACTTGTTGAGCAATATCATTTTTCTGGCGGTTTTTGAAGAAGCGATTTTTTCCATTCTCACTGTAATAACCTGTTTGTATTTCTTGGATTCGCTGCAACATTTCGCTTTCGGTGAGTGGATTGCTCATCTGTGGTAATGTACAATATATATATATATGTATATGTATATGATATATGTATAGATATACGTGGATTATAAAGATAAAAATACAGTTAGTGTTTAAGTGTATTTTTATTTGGTTAGTTTTCTGGTGTGAATATATGGCATGTCATTTATGTAAAAACAACAGATGATGTCTGTTCTGGTTCTTGTTCTGCTTCTGGTTCAGAACCGTCTGAAAATGTCATCTGAATATTTTCTTGATTTGTGTCATTTAATTCCATGTTTTCAAATGATTCTTCTGGGATATTACTTGGATTAACATCAAATACAGGTGGCATTTCATCAGCAACAATGGTGGAAATATTAGAATCCATATTATACTGTCGCATTGCTTGTTCGGCGTCTCTCAATTCCTTCGCGCGGGCAAGATGCTCTTCTAGAAGTTTTTTGTTTACATCCATTGTAAATGTCTGCAATTTCATAAGCATATCTTTTACGTCATTGATTTCGGTAACCATTGTGTGGAATCGAGATTCATATTCTTGTGTGAATCGTGTGTAATCTTCTAAAGTAATTCCATTTGATTGCTGTACTATATCGGCTGAAGGTGTCGAAGGTTCGACTTCGATGGATGTTTGCTTTGCATGAATAAGCATATTTGCAGTATTGGTTTTCAATGTATCCATTTCTTCTGGAATTTTGTCAATTGTCATTTGTGTATTTGTATTGAATGTTTCTTGGTCTTTCTTGAAATCTTCCAAGAATTTCAATCGGGTATCAATAAGATGGATTACTTGTGGCATTGTCATGCCACGTCCTGTCTGTCCTTGACTTTGACCTTGTCCAGGTTGTTGCTGTGATGGTTGAGGTCCAGGTTGTG
>Ga0129324_10002101_pt1 | contig 12416 bp, 11 predicted proteins | sample CPBDNA_7_FD_96879 | JGI IMG/M metagenome (GOLD analysis project Ga0129324, IMG submission 96879) | Freshwater to marine salinity gradient microbial communities from Chesapeake Bay, USA - CPBay_Spr_15_0.2_DNA | ecosystem: Environmental > Aquatic > Marine > Coastal | place: USA: Chesapeake Bay... | reverse complement strand
TCGCGTTGCGTCGAATTAAGCCGCATGCTCCGCTGCTTGTGCGGGGCCCCGTCAATTCCTTTGAGTTTTAATCTTGCGATCGTACTCCCCAGGCGGGGCGCTTAATGCGTTAGCTGCGTCGCAGAGACCGTGGAAGGTCCCCACAACTAGCGCCCACCGTTTACGGCGTGGACTACCAGGGTATCTAATCCTGTTCGCTCCCCACGCTTTCGTTCCTCAGTGTCAGTATTGGCCCAGAGACCTGCCTTCGCCATTGGTGTTCCTCCTGATATCTGCGCATTCCACCGCTACACCAGGAATTCCAGTCTCCCCTACCAAACTCTAGCTCGCCCGTATCGAATGCAGGTCTGGGGTTGAGCCCCAGATTTTCACATCCGACGTAACGAACCACCTACGAACTCTTTACGCCCAATAATTCCGGACAACGCTTGCACCCTATGTATTACCGCGGCTGCTGGCACATAGTTAGCCGGTGCTTCTTTTGCAGGTACCGTCACTTTCGCTTCTTCCCTGCTGAAAGCGGTTTACAACCCTAAGGCCTTCATCCCGCACGCGGCGTCGCTGGGTCAGACTTGCGTCCATTGCCCAATATTCCCCACTGCTGCCTCCCGTAGGAGTCTGGGCCGTGTCTCAGTCCCAGTGTGGCCGGTCGCCCTCTCAGGCCGGCTACCCGTCGTTGCCTTGGTGAGCCATTACCTCACCAACAAGCTGATAGGCCGCGAAGTCATCCTCCACCGAAATTCTTTCAAAACTCAGCGATGCCGCTTATGTTTCAATATTCGGTATTAGCCCCGGTTTCCCGGAGTTATCCCAAAGTGGAGGGCAGATTCTTCACGTGTTCCTCACCCGTTCGCCACTAATCCATCCCCGAAGGAACTTCATCGTTCGACTTGCATGTGTTAAGCACGCCGCCAGCGTTCGTCCTGAGCCAGGATCAAACTCTCCATAGAAAGTTGTGATCTGGCAAAAAAACGAAACTAGCGTTTATAGCTATTTCATTTTTACCAATTGTTTTTGTTTCTGTACCCAATATCCGCCGCCTTTTGAGGGGCGTCGAAGTCATGGAAATACAAAGGAATTTGGCATATTTTTTCTGCTCCTGCAAAACAGGGGCAGGCCAATATATGCCGATTGGCATTGATTTTTTGCACGTTGTTGAGTTCTCAAGGTACGAGCGCGCACCACTCTCGGAGATTTCTCACCGATTGCAGGGCAGACTGACAAACTTAGCGGAAGGCACACGGAAGAGCAAATCCGGTAGTCCTTCATAGAGCTTGGTAATACTTGTTACTTCAGATCGTTGCTTGGCCTTATTTACCCCGGTTTTAAAGGGTTTTTCGTCCAATTCGCAAGCGAGGGATAAAGATAGCCGATGCTCGGGAAAGGGTCAACTTCCCTCCCCCAAAAATGGCCAAAAATGAGCCCGAAAAGGCCCCAATTGGTGCGAGGTTTATCACCGTAAAAATCGCACATATTTATGCTCAAACTCTGTCAAATTCTTTGAGATGCTAAGAATTGCCCGATCTGGAATGGACTTAAATGACTTCGACAGAGGCTAAATCGCGCTTTCCTTTACGTAAAACTAGGAAACGGCCGTGAATTAAATGCTCTTTTGAAGGCGCGAAATCCTCCCCAGAAATCTTCTCGTTATTTAGGTAAGCGCCATTCTCTTTAACTATTCGTCGCGCCGCAGATTTTGAATCGACAACTCCTGTTGCCGCGAGAAGGTCAACCCAAGTTGGAAACGCTTCATTTTTATTAATTGAAACCTTTGGTAGTTGTGAAAGTGCAGCGGCTAAAGTTTTTTCATCGAGAGAATTCAATTCACCTTGACCGAATAGCGCAGAAGACGCGGCTTCAACTTTCGCACTTTCGTCTGCACCGTGAACCATCGCAGTTAACTCTCGCGCAAGTTCTCGCTGTGCTTCCCTTGCTCCCGGGTTTGTTTTGACGGTTTTAACAAGGCGTTCTATTTCAGCGCGTTCTTTAAATGAAAAGACTTTCAAATACTTTTCGACATCTGCATCTTCGGTGTTAAACCAAAATTGATAGAACGCATAAGGTGAAGTCATTTCAGGATCTAGCCAGACCGAGCCGCCCGCAGTCTTTCCGAATTTACTCCCATCAGATTTGGCCATTAATGGAATAGTGAATGCATGCGCAGAACCACCTTCGACTTTGCGAATTAAATCAAGTCCCGCGACTATATTTCCCCATTGATCCGAACCTCCCAGTTGCAATTTGCAATTATCTCGTCGGTAAAGTTCCAGGTAATCAAAAGCTTGCAATACTTGATAGGAGAATTCAGTATAAGAAATGCCGCCACTTTCAAGGCGTGAAGCAACAGAATCTTTAGCGAGCATCTGATTAACGCTGAAATGCTTACCAATATCGCGCAGGAATTCCAGCGCTGAAACTGGCTTAGTCCAATCCAGATTATTTGCCATAACCGCTGGATTCCTCTTACTTTCAAAGTCCAAGAATTTCGATAGTTGATTCTTAATGTTTCCGACCCATTCAAGAACTACAGATTCATCATTTAGGGCGCGCTCTTCATTTCGACCACTGGGGTCTCCGACCAATCCGGTAGCTCCCCCGACTAACGCGATTGGAAGATGTCCGGACAGTTGAAAGCGGCGCATTACAAGAATCACAACAAGATTGCCTACGTGAAGACTTGGTGCAGTCGGATCGAAGCCAATGTAAAACTTAGTTGGAGCCGCCTTAAGTTCCTTCACCAAAGCATCGCGATCGGTTGTTTGAGCCAACAATCCACGCCACTCTAAATCTGCAAAGAGGTCCAAACTCATGGCTTCATCATGCCTGAAAAACGTGCAACCTCGTTGGATATCCAACTCTTGGCTTCCTTCGTGGCATCCTTCAAATCTGAAATCTGGGCAAGAACGCTAGAAGTCGATGTTCCCAATGAAGAAGTTCTCGAAGCAACTGCACCGGAGGTAGTAAGGCTGTCTCGTAGATCGGGCGCAAGTTCCGGATGTATCTTTAAGAGTTGTTTATCCGAAAGTTCATGAAGTTCGATACCAGATTTTTCACATAACCGAACACACTCCCCTGCTGCCTCATGTGCTTGTGCAAACGGAACTGCTTTCTTGGCCAAGTAGTCGGCAATTTCCGTAGCCAGTGCAAACTCGGCTTGTGCTCCACTTGAAATAACTCTCTCATTGAACTTCGCAGTTTCAACCATTCCAATAAGTGCAGGTAGCAAAACTATTAGGGTTTCAACAGAGTCGAAGATTGGTTCTTTGTCCTCTTGCAAATCACGGTTGTAGGCAAATGGGAGTCCCTTGAGTGTCGCTAATAACCCAGTTAAATTGCCTATCAATCGGCCGCTCTTGCCACGAGCAAGTTCAGCAATATCTGGATTCTTTTTTTGAGGCATAATCGATGAACCAGTTGAATAGGCATCATCAATAGTTACCCAATCAAACTCCCAAGTGCTCCAAAGTGTGAACTCCTCGCCAATTCTTGAAAGGTGAACGCCCAGCATCGCCATTACGAATAGCGCCTCAGCTGCGAAATCGCGATCGCTTACCGCATCAATGCTATTTGCTATGACGCCATCAAAGCCGAGTAATTCTGCGCTTTTCTCTGGGTTAGGTTGCAAGGCACTTCCCGCGAGTGCACCAGCGCCTAACGGAGAGAAATTATTTCTTACTAACCAATCACCGATTCGATCTACATCTCGCAATAGTGCCTGCGAGTGCTTCGCTAATTCATGGCCAAAGACAATTGGTTGGGCGTGTTGTAAATGAGTAAATCCAGGAGCTATGACGGATGCTAATTTTTCGCTCTGAGTATTGAATACCGAAATCAGTTCTGTAGTAAGTGAAGCGATTTCAAGCAGATGGTCAACCAGGTAAAGTTTAAAATCAGCTACAACTAAATCGTTGCGAGAGCGACCAGCCCTAAGTGCGCTGCCGATAGCGCCGATCTTTGCAATCAGGCCACGTTCTATCGCGCTGTGGACATCTTCATCTGAATCGTTGTAAGTAAATTTACCGGCAAGAATTTCAGTTCCCAATGCTTTCAATCCTGCACGAATAACTTCGCCATTGCCAGCAGCAATAACTCCGGAAGCAATCAAACCATCTAGATGTGCAAGATTTACCTTGATGTCATAAGGCGCAAGACGCCAATCGAATACCACACTGCGAGAGAGCGCGGCAACAGCCGTTGATGGTTCTGCTGAAAATCTTCCACCCCAAAGCGACATTTAATTCCTCTTTCCTTTTTGCTTGTTTGTTCTGGTTGCATAATTTGTGATTGATTTTGCAAGTTCGGCTCCCCCATTTGCAGTCTTCGCGACTACCAATACCGTGTCATCCCCAGCGATAGTTCCGATGGCACTCTTGAGAAGACCGTTCAATGAGTTGCGGTCGATCGCACTCGCCAACAACTGCGCACCACCAGGCGGGGTTCGGACTACCGCTAAATTTCCACTCGCAGTAACGCTCATGATCAAATTCGCCGCTGAACTATTTTTCGAATTAGCGTCTTCCGGAATTACATACTGGAATTCACCATTTGCATCTCGAACCCGAGTGGCTCCTAAATCTTCCAAATCGCGGCTAGCCGTTGCTTGGGTAACTTTCACGCCCTCGCGGCCAAGCAACTTCACCAAGTGGGATTGCGATTCAACGCCACCTTGTTTAATCATTTTCGCAATCAGAACCTTACGTTGATTTGATGTGAGGTTTGTTTTAACGCTCATAATTTGAGGACACCTTTCTGAAGACCTCGATGAAGTGTGAAACTTGAGAATCCGCAACAATCAGCGGAGGTGCAATCCGAATTACGGAATCCGAAGTGGCGTTAGCTAGGACTCCATTTTGTTGAAGATCGGTTATGAATTTCTTTGCAATTGGCTCTTTAAGAACTATTCCAATCAAGAGTCCTGAACCGCGAACAGAGGAAACCATAGGATTTTTGGAGATTTCTAATTTCAAAGTTAACTCGAGGTTTTTGACGCGTTCCAAAATCTTCTGATCTTCCAAATACTCAATTGAAGCAAGAGCTGATGCGCAGGCAACCGGACTTCCGCCGAAGGTGCTGCCATGAGAACCTGGTTCAAAAAGTAATGATGCTTCTCCAATTGCAATCATTGCGCCCAGCGGTAATCCGCCACCCAGTCCCTTAGCCAAAGTAATTACATCTGGCGTGACGCCCTCGTGTTCAAAACCGAACCATTCTCCGGTCCTGCCCATTCCGGTCTGCACGCAATCGAAAACTAGAAGAACGCCGTGCTTCGAAGTTAGTTCGCGCAAGGCTTTTAAGTAACCGAGATCGGGGACAACGACACCATTTTCACCTTGGATTGGTTCAACAATCATCATCGCTACTTTTTTGTTAATCGCTTTCTTAGCAGCTTTCACATCGTTAAATGGAATAAAAGTGACGTCTTTCAGGAGCGGAAGAAAGGCTTTGCGTTTGGCAATTTGGCCGGTGATTGAAAGGGCGCCGATGGTTCTTCCGTGGAACGAACCTAAAGTCGAAACTACTTTCTTGCGCCCACTTAACCTAGAAAGCTTAAGCGCTGCCTCATTGGCTTCGGCTCCTGAATTGCAGAAAAACACCTTTGCTTCATTCGAACCAGTTAGCTCCTTCAATTTTTCTGCTAACTCAATCGCACGAGGATGAGAGTAAAGATTGCTCACATGCCCAAGTTCGGTTACTTGTTTCGTGACAGCTGAGATAAGCGCTGGGTGGGCATGGCCCAGAATGTTTGTTGCGATTCCACCAAGAAAATCTAGATACTCATTTCCATCGGCGTCCCAAACTTGAGCCCCTAGCCCTTTGACGAGAGAAATCTCCGGAGTTCCGTAATTGTTTTGCAGCGAAGATTTCCAGCGCTCTTGCTGCAATTGGTTTTTGTTAGTCAAGGAGTCACCAACGTTCCACCTTCGCCTTGAAGTGCAAGTTCAACGCTTGAAATTTCTCGACCATCAAAAATCTGGACTTTCTTTGCTCCAGATTTAATTGCATTGATTGCTGATTCTGCCTTTGGGATCATTCCGCCTTCGAGCGTCATTGAAATCTCGGAAAGTTCATTGATGCTAATGCTCTGAATCAAGGAATCTTTATCAGACCAATTGCGATATATACCTGAAACATCGGTTGAGAAGAGCACTGAATCAACTTTTAGCGCCCCACCGATTGCGCCAGCAATAACGTCGGCATTCATATTCACTGCTTGTCCGTCATTAGTAATCGAAATTGGTGAGATCACCGGAGTGATACCAAAATCCATCTGGGCAATCAGATAGTCAGGATTGACCGAAACAACTTCGCCCACTAAACCAAGCTCTGGCTTCGATATTTTGGCGCGAATTACATCCCCATCCCCAGCTGTTAAACCCACGGCATTAACTCCGAGAGCGATTAACTGATTAACCAACTTCCTCTGAACTTCCCCACATAAAGTGCGCTGAACGACCTCGAAAACTTCGGGTGTAGTTTTGCGCAGACCTCCGATCATCTCACTTTTCACACCATGAATTTCTAATTCTTTGTTGATTGCTGGACCACCACCATGAACAATGACAATCTTCTTGCCTGCCTTAATTTGCTTTGACAGAAGCGAAAGGACTGGATCTATCCCCTGGTCATCTGAGATTGCATGACCACCGTATTTGAAGAGAATCATTACTTAGCAGCTAACTGATTTAGTCCGGTTGTTTCTGGATAACCACACATCAAATTCGCATTCTGAATTGCCTGGCCAGCCGCACCCTTGCCCAAATTATCAATCGCGACAGATACCATCAAGCGATTAGCATGCTCGTCAACCGCAACCTGCAAAAATGCAAAATTGGTTCCAATAGTCATCGAAGTTTGCGGGAGCTCTCCGATTGGCAGCACTTTAACAAAATCAGATTTCGAGTAATAACCAGAATAAACTTGATGTGCTTGATCTGTCGATACCTCTTTCTTCAACTGCGAGCTGATAGTCGCCAAAATGCCCCTTGGCATTGGAGCCAGAATCGGCGTAAATGAAAACTTAACCGAAGAATCTCCCACAGCGCTTAAGCACTCTTCGATTTCTGGTGTGTGCTGATGAACACCACCGAACTTGTAAGAACCCATGTTGTTCATAACTTCGCTAGCTGAAAGATTGATTTTTGCATTTCTACCAGCACCGGTTGTACCGCTAGCGGCAACCGAGATGAAATTCTGGTTCTCAACTAAGTTTGAAGATACTGCTGGCGCACTTCCTAGAATGATTGCGGTTGCATAACAACCCGGATTGGCGACCCGGTTTGACGCTGAAATTAGCTTTTTGTTATCCCCTACTTCAGGTAGCCCATAAACAAGCTTGCCTGCATATTCTCCTGAATAGTATTTCGCCCAGGCGCTATGATTTTCGAGACGGAAGTCAGCACCAAGGTCTACTACCTTTACGGATTCTGCAATCTGAGGAATTAAGGAACCGGATTCACCATGCGGAAGGGCAAGAAAAACCAGATCACATTTATTGATCTCAGAGATATTGGTCGCAGCAAATTTTTCGCCAGAATAAGAGATTAGTTGTGGATGGATAGAGGTGATTAGCTCTCCGGCGTTTGCGCCAGCGCTTGCATAAACAACTTTGAATTTATCGTGCCCGGCAAGAATTCTCAGAAGCTCTCCACCTGCGTAACCGCTGGCACCAACTACCCCAATTTTCATGGGTTAATCATATCCAAAATGTATATTTATGCAAATATATGCATATTTATACGCAATTCTAAGCCCTTAATACCGCCCCGTATTTTTTAGTAGCAGATTCGGTAGCCGCCTGCCGAAACTTGGAGACCTCGTCAGCGGTGAGAGTCCGATCCGTTGCCCTGAAGACCAAGGTGAAAGCCAGAGAGACTTTCCCGTCTTCAACCTTCTCGTATCTATCAAATAATGAAATGCTCTCTAATAGATCGCCTGCTCCCTCCCGTAAAGCTTTCTCCACCGATGCTGCAGGAATCGCCTGATCAACTACTAATGAAATATCTTGAATCGCTGCTGGCATTGTCATAAGAGACTTGGCCTTCTTCGATTCTAAAAAAGGAATAGCGCTAAGCACTACTACAAAAGCACAAGATCTCTCAGGCAAACCAAGCAACGAAATTACACGTGGGTGCAACTCCCCCGCATGACCAACTGGATTTCCATCTATCTGAATCTCTGCGCAACGGCCAGGATGCCAAGGAGCAAAATCAGATGGAACCGTAGTTGTGACACTGCCGGTGTTTTCGACAATTGCACGAGCGAAACCGATCGCTTCAACCCAAGTAAATTTCTCGCCCTTGGTGTGCCAGCTGTCTGCTGAAAGCTTTCCTGCTACAACTGCACCGACGTGAAGAGGTTGATTTGGCACACTCTTGTAAATACTTGTCTTAGCCTTCTCATTAGGAACCGCATCTATTCCTACTAGACCAGGACTCTCAAGTTTCTCGGTATTTCTAAACACTGAGCCAATCTCAAAGATAGCGACGTCTTTTGCGCCTCTGCCTTGATTGCGAACCGCCGTTAGCAACAAACCCGGAAGCAAATGGGTTCGTAAATCTGGGAGTTCTTCCGACATCGGATTGGCAAGTTTAAAACTCTTTGCTCGATCGCCAGTGAAGCCAAGGTCGGCCACAAAGTTTGGATTAACAAATGGCGAGTTATATACCTCGGAGAATCCTTTACTCGCTAAATAAAATGCTGTTGATCTCTTTCTAATCTGGGCCGGAGTTAATTGCGCTCCACCTTTCCCAATCGGAAGCTTTGAGGGAATACGTTGATAACCAATCATTCTTGCGACTTCTTCCACCAAATCAGGTCCAAGTAGTAAATCGGCTCGCCAGGATGGTGGAGTTATTGACCATTGGGTATTTGATTTTTTGGAAATTACGCAACCAACTACATTGAGTTTCTCTTCGACCTCTTCAAGTGCAACATTTGTTCCTAGATACTGTGAGACAAAGTTGGGATCAAAGTTTACGACTGGTGCGAACTTTGGCTCCCCTGATTTGGCTGAACCAATATGTTGCGCGCCCCCAAATTCAATCATTAGATCAATTGCACGTGCGGAGGAAATCTCTGCCAGTGAAGGATCTACACCGCGTTCAAGTCTCCGAGATGCTTCGGAAGACAACTTATGTCTTCTCGATCCTCTTGCAATTGAGACCGGATCGAAGCGAGCGGCTTCAAGCGCAATAGAAGTTGTTGAACTTGTAACTTCGGAGCTTGCGCCTCCCATAACTCCAGCAAGTGCAAGTGGCCCTTTCTTATCGGCCACCACTAAATCTTCCTTATCGAGTTTACGTTCCTGGCCATCTAAGGTCTTGAACTTCAAACTATCTCCAGCCCGTTTAATGATTAATGAGCCGTCGACTTTTGATGAATCAAAGGCGTGAAGGGGCTGCCCTAGTTCGAGCATGACATAGTTTGTAATATCGACAGCTAGCGAAATCGATCTCATGCCGCACTTTTCAATTCTGCGACTCATCCAGATTGGTGTGGGAGCCGATGCATCGAAACCTGAAATGCTGCGTATGAAAACAATTGATAGCGCAGATGGATCTTCAACGCTAACTTGAACTCCGTCTTTATTAACTTGATACTTACTTGCATCAACTCTTGTAATTGGGTCTAAATATTTAAGATTTAAGGAGGCCGCCAACTCGCGAGCCAGACCTCTGATTGAAAGCGCATATCCGCGATCAGGGTTTACAGCGGCATCAACGATTACATCACTGATTTCCAAAAGAGATATTGCATCGGCTCCCGGCTTTGCGGAGTCTGCTGGCAATACGATAATTCCAGAATGCTCGTCGCTCAATCCGAGTTCGCGGGATGAGCAGATCATTCCGTTACTTGTCTTACCGTAAGTTTCTCGAGCGGATATCGCAAAATTATTTGGGAGCACTGCTCCGGGTAGCGCTGCCACTATCAAATCCCCTACTTTAAAGTTGGTGGCTCCGCAGATTACATATCGGGTATTGCCCTCGCCACAATCAAGGCCAACGTATCTAATCGGCTTTTTATTGCCTGAAAGTTCCTCGATCGACTCAACTTTGGCCACTACAAGTGGGCCAGTTAAATCAGAGCCCGCTTTAATAATCTCTTCTACTTCAAAACCAACACGAACAAATGCTTCTTCTAAATCAGAGTTGGATATTTTGGCTGGAAGTTCGACGAATTCTCGAACCCACGAAAGCGGAATCTTCATTTGATTCCCAATCCAAAGCTACGAGTAAAGCGGATGTCACCTTCAACGATGTCATGCATGTCGGTAATTCCATGGCGAACCATAAGTGTGCGCTCGAGTCCCATTCCAAAAGCAAACCCAGAAAATTCCTTTGTATCTATCCCGCAGACTTCAAGAACTTTTGGATTCACCATTCCGCAACCGCCCCATTCAATCCAACGGCCATTGAAAAAGAAGTCAACTTCCGCGCTTGGTTCGGTGAATGGGAAAAATGATGGCCGCAATCTAGTAACCACGTCAGGGCCAAAGATGCCTTGAGCAAAATAATCGAGCGTCCCCTTTAAATCTGCCATTGTGATTCCACGATCAATCACGAGACCCTCTACCTGACTAAAGACTGGAGTGTGCGTCGCATCCAATTCATCTGCGCGATATGTGCGTCCGGGACAAATAACATAAATTGGCGGCTTGCTCTCGAGCATTGTTCGAATTTGAACCGGTGAGGTATGAGTTCGCAGAACCAACCTTGAATCTAGCGGCTCGATAAAAAATGTGTCCTGCATTGTTCGCGCTGGATGGTCTGCCGGAATGTTTAACGCATCAAAATTCAGCCACTCAGCTTCTAGTTCCGGACCTTCGGCTACGCGATAACCCAAGCCCAAGAAAAGATCTGAAATCTCATTTGTAAGAATCGTTAGTGGGTGCAGTCCGCCCTTTGGAATGTTCGTGGCTGGCAGAGTTACATCTACCCGCTCTTCAATCAGAACGCGAGCATCGCGATTAGCTTCCAACACTTTGATCCGCGCTTCAAAAGCCGCTGAAACTTTAGCTTTTGCTTCACCAACAATTTTGCCAAATGTTGCTTTCTCTTCAGCAGCAACTTTTCCTAGAGCCTGGCTCGCTTTTGATAGCCCAGATTTGTCACCAAGATGCTCAATTTTTACAACTTTTAATTCTGCAAGGTCTTTTGCTCCAGCAATCGCGCTAAGTGCACTAGCTGCACTCTCTTCAACCTCTGCGATGCTTATCGACATAATGGCGAAATCCTACCGAATTCCAACCTCAAACATCGCGATTGCGGCTGCGCTTGCCACATTTAAACTCTCTGACTTGCCCTTCATCGGAATTGAGACTCGAGCCGATACGCCAGCAATATCCGGAAGCCCACGAGCCTCATTGCCAAAAATAAGAATAGTTTTCTCACTCTTTTGAAGCTCAAGAATTGATCCAGTGCTATCTCCCGCGAATGCAACAGCAAAGAAGCCTTCGCTGCTAGCAAATTCGATTAACTCTTCTACATCAATGTTTTCAACAACGGGAATATGCCATAACGCACCTACGGTTGCTCTCACTGTCTTTGGCGAATAAACATCGACGCTATTCTTTGAGAAAATAACAGCATCGAAACCAAGTGCCTCCGCCGTTCTAATTACGGTTCCTGAATTACCGGGATCTTGAAGCTCCCAGAAATAGGCAATCTTCTTAGTCTGACGTTGTTTAACTTTATAGAGCGTGATTTCAGTGAATTTGCAGAGCGCCAGGATTCCTTGTGGCGATTCGGTTTCAGCCATCTCATCCATCACGGCATCTGAGACATGAACAATCGGAGCCCCATCAAGAACTGCACTATCTATTTCACTCTGTAATTTTGTATAACCTTTTTCGGTTACATAGAGATGGAGAAGTGCCGGTGCATCATCAAAACTTGGAGATAAGACTTCGCGAACACTTTGAATCCCATCAGCAATAAATTCGCGTTCGGACGCTCGAATTTTTTTGCCACGAGAACCCAAAAGAGCCTTCACTCTCGCGACATGCGGAGACTGAAGGCTCGTAATTTGGTTATTAGGCATTTACGGCGTGCTTGCGAGCTACTTCAACTAAAGCAGCAAATGCAGCTGGATCGTTAGTTGCAAGCTCAGAAAGAATACGGCGATCAACTTCAACGCCAGCACTCTTCAAACCTTGGATGAAACGGTTATAAGTCATTCCATTCGCACGCGTTCCTGCATTGATGCGTTGAATCCAAAGACGACGGAAGTCACCTTTCTTATCTTTGCGATCATTAAATGCGTAAACAAGTGAGTGAGTAACTTGCTCTTTAGCCTTTGAGAACAGACGGGAACGTTGACCACGATATCCGGCTGCGCGCTCAAGTGTTGTGCGACGCTTCTTTGCGGCGTGAACGCCACGTTTTACTCTTGCCATGGTTTATTCCTTCCTGTTACTT